>ERZ1026988.613-NODE-613-length-13252-cov-8.835038_pt1 | contig 13252 bp, 17 predicted proteins | sample MGYA00519291_ERZ1026988 | MGnify/ENA primary metagenome ERZ1026988 (study PRJEB26926, sample SAMN06164795) | human gut metagenome | biome: ENVO:00009003; feature: ENVO:2100002; material: ENVO:00002003 | host: Homo sapiens | place: USA | collected 2012 ... | reverse complement strand
GAACGCAGGCTGACGCTTGCGGAAGTAGAGCCATCGAATGGTTTATACGGTTAGCTCACAGATGTTGGTCACCACTTCCGACTTATCGTATTTTATGCGATGCCGGAAGTGACGACCTTTTGGGAAGGATATGCCATCCGGTTTGCTCCGTGTCTTCAACACCAAGCAAAGCTCGGCTGATAGGCTTTTGCAACAAGCGGAATACTCCAATCCGTTGCCATAGAGAGAACCTGCAAGGCTCCACTTCGCTTCACTTTGTAGGTTCTCACAACGGCAACGGTTTTCGGGGATGTGCATCTTCAAGACGGTCGGGATGCTGGGTTACGCGGACTTTCTAAGGAATATGTTTGAGATGACCTGTTAGAACTAATTCTTTCCCTTGGAGTCCTAATCGGGAAAGTCTTGAAAACCTTTGGAACTTCTTGGTCCAACTCGTTTTATCCGTGCAAAGGTACTGCGGACGGGAGAAACGTCAAGTGCCGCTGACGCTTTCGGACTGAGGACTTTCCGGCAGCCTTCCACAATTTGTGCCAAATTGGGTATTCCGTAAAGTCCTCTGACCTCACACTTGCCTTATTCTCCCCGGTGTCCGCAGTGAGGAGATGCACGTAAAACGGTTTTCCCGACCGAGAAGCTCTAAAGGACTTCACAAGAGGGAAAAGAATCGGATTCGCAACCATCTAAATTGTTTTGACTATGGATTATCCCGAATTATCCGGAGTTATCATCTCCGAACGTGACAAGGCTTTTGCCCAAGAGTTCGCCAACTTTGTAAATGGTAGTATGTGTTCACCTGACCAGACTGGCAGGGAACTGACCAAAGCTCACCGCTACCTGCAACAGCAGATGTTCAAGGTGTTCCTCGGCTTCATGAAGCAGCTGGCACACAACTATCAGCAGGGAAGATACGATGACCGCAATGAGTGGGCATCACGGCTTTCTGCAGAAGCCTATCAACGGCTCATTGAGTGTGACTTGATTTTCGACCCCGAATTTCCAACCTCTAAATGACAGGACTATGGACGAATATGATTTTCCCGAATACGGCAGACAATGCGAGTTGATAACCCCTTGGCGAGGCTACCACCGAGGAACTATCGTAGCCCTCTCTGAACATGGTTTTGTGGTTCAGTTCAGCAGTGGCGCAGAAATAGATGTTTATAAAGACGAAATAATTTTGGATTGATATGTGCAGACTTATGACAACGCAGTTGGAGGAAGCCTTGAAAGGCTTTCCTCTCTATTCCCAGGACGGCAAGGGAAAGGAAGCGATTTGCCGTGCCATCTTTGCGCTCGGTGGCGTGCGGTGGTTCATTCTTGAAGGTGAAAAGGAAGGCAACGACACCATTCTGTTCGGTATCGTCATCGGACTGATGGAGGATGAGTATGGCTACATTTCCTTGAATGAACTTTCGGACATTGAGTTGGATTTGACCAAACAAGGCTTCGGCAAGCTGCAAGTAAGGCAGCAGGAAAACTTCCATCCGGTGCCACTGAAAAAGTTGCGTGACAGCCGTCTGCAGGAGTTCCTTGCAAGAATGGGTTATTGAACGTATGATTTGTAACAAGAAAGTGACCTGCCATATCCATCACGGACTTGGCAGGTCTGTATGTAGCTTTATGTCTTATGAGAAATAAAAATGTATTCAGCATTGCAGCCTTGCTTGGCTGGACTGTTTCTGTAAAGTATGTAGATGGCAGTCTTTTCTTTGACTTCCATCGAAAAACCTTGAGCGGTGTTCCGTTTTCCTTCACCGCTGAAATGAAAGATAGAAAGTTGGAGAACCTTATCAAGGAGATTGAATCCTTTGTGGATGCCATTGACCCTGAGACTTGTGCCGGGGAATGGATGATTCAGTCAGGTGCTATGGCTCCTTCCCAGTATCAGCAGGCGGTAAACGACATGGATGCCATCCGGACTGATGCGTGGCTGCTGGCTTGCGAACTGAGGGAAGCTGGCGGAAAGTCATTGCTGGCAGGCTTGCCCTGGAACCAATGGAACTGACCCCATATTCTACTACTATTCAAAGACAGCCTTCTACCGAGATGTGCTGTCTTTGAATTTGCGCCCTTTCTTGGGGAGACCTGCCGCTTTATAGGCAAGCAGGTCGCTTCCCTGGAATACGATGCCTCTTTTATCGGTATGGATCCGGATAAAAGGAAGCGGACGTTCCTCATGTCTGATGTAGTCATAGATGGTACACCGGTGGATGCCGAGGAAGATACAGGCTTCCTTCACGGAATATCTTTTTTCCGGGAGTATCACAATCGTTTGTATTTGCTGTATATAGTTCATAAGTATTCTTTTGGGTGTAAAGTTACTCATGCAGGTCCATTCTTACAATAGGTAAAATCTTTGATAATGAGGGATATTGTGATGTTTTGAAAGACTTTGTATTACTCATTACTTGTTGCCAAGGTGAGTTCGGTCTTTCCTGAATGATTTATATGGGAATGGCTTGCGATTTCTGTTTATGGGATGTATAAGTTCAGAAACAGGATTGGTATAGACGGTGACAGTTCTATTTTGTCATCTCTGCCTGCGAGGATATTTTTTTGCAAAGGTATTGCTGTCATCACCAAACGTCAAATCCCTTGCAGAAAATCTTCCTCAAACAAGTTGAGCGTATTTTCTGCCCTGAATTTGCCTTATTGGGCTGCCAGCACTCTGATAAAAGCAAAAAATATCCCTTCGGACAAGCTGAAAAACAGCAAAACAGAAGGGAAAAAAATCAGAGCGTATGGCACAGATTGACAATAACCTCAAGAAGCAGTTGGCAAAACCTCAGACATGGTTCTGCAAGTATTTTCCCAAGCGTATTCGCAACGTCGGTGAAAAGGAAATTTCCGACAGACAGATGGTGTACGATTTCAAAGACGGAAGAAGCTTTGAAGCGGTAGCGCAAATGACCGCAGCAAACATGCAGGAACAATACGGCGAATCCTGCAAGAATATTGTTTTCGTTCAAGTTCCGGCATCCACAAGTTCAAAGAACGAACTCCGTTACAAGGCTTTTTGTGAAAGGGTTTGTGAACTGACCGGAGCTATCAACGGCTATGAGCATGTAAGGGTAATCGGCGGACGGCTTGCCATTCATGAAAACCGGAAGATGGAAAAGGAAATCCGCAAAGTGCATATCATCGATTTTGATGAAGATTGGTTCAGTGGAAAATCCGTAGTGACATTTGATGATGTTATCACTCGCGGCATCACATGGGCTACCTATGCTGACCAGTTGGAGAATTTGGGCGCACATGTTATCGGGGGCATCTTCCTGGCTAAAACTCTCTATAAAGTAAACAGACAATGAAACAAAGATTTACGATAAAGGAGGCTTCCATAGCCTTTACAGGGCATCGGAATATTGCACCCGAACAGAAAGATAAGGTGAGAGAACGGCTCAGAAAGGCCGTTTCTCTTGCTTACAAGGAAGGAAAGTACCAATGTATCTGTGGGATGGCTTTGGGTTTCGACATGCTCGCAGCGGAGGAAGTTCTTTCCCTCAAAGCTCGCCTTCCTTATCTGCAACTGATAGCTGTTGTGCCGTTCAGAGGACAAAACAGCCGTTGGGACTTGGCAGAACAGCAACGATATGACCATATACTTGCCAAGGCAGACAAGGTGATTGTGTTGAGTGATACCTATTATAAAGGATGTCTGCTCAGACGAAATGACTTCATGCTGCAGCATTCAAACTATGTGATTGCCTATTATGACGGAAAACAGAAAGGAGGGACTTATTATACTTGCCGTGAGGCTCGGAAGAGGGGGATGACTGTCGTCAATCTCTTTTGATACCAAACATTTTATTGATTCCGACAAAAACTGCTAAAAACATTTTGCTGATTTCGACAAAAACCGCCGAAAACATTTTGCCGATTTCGACATATTGTGTATTTTTGTAATCAAATAAACTCTCAGTATATGTCCGAAAAAATATTCAAACGCAAAATTTATGAAAGAATGCTCCAATGGAAGCAGGAAAGTGATGGACAGACTGCACTTTTGATAAAAGGTGCACGTCGAATCGGAAAATCAACCATTGCTGAGGAGTTCGCCCGTAGAGAGTATGACTCCTATATCAACATCGATTTTTCAATAGCTGATGCAGCAGTCAAAGAATTGTTCTCCCATATTTCAGATTTGGATTACTTTTTTCTGCGGATTCAGTCACTATTCAATGTTTCATTGCATGAACGAAAATCGGTTATCATTTTCGATGAAGTGCAACTGTATCCACCGGCCCGACAAGCCATCAAGCACTTGGTTAAGGACCGGAGGTATGACTATATTGAAACAGGGTCACTTCTTTCCATTAAAAAGAATGTGAAAGGAATCGTGATTCCGAGTGAAGAAACACGTATCTCTATGTACCCGTTGGATTTCGAAGAGTTTTTATGGGCTGTCAATAAATCCCAAACCTACGATTTGATTAGATACTCATACCAAAACTTAAAATCATTGGGTGATGCTGTCAATCGTGACCTTATGCGTAATTTTCGTCTTTACATGCTTATAGGTGGTATGCCGCAGGCCGTAAATGCTTATTTGGAATCGAATGATTTTTCAACCATAGATGCGGTAAAACGTAATATTCTCGAACTCTATATTGATGATTTCCGTAAAATAGACCCGACAGGACGTGCTTCACGCTTGTTTACTTCAATACCTGCAGAACTCTCCCGAAATTCGAAGCGTTATCAGGTGGGAAGCGTGATTGAGAATGCAACTGCCTCCAGACTGGGTGAGTTGCTGATGGATATGGCGGATTCGATGACGGTAAACTTTTCCTATCATGCAAATGACCCCAGTGTAGGTTTTTCCCTTCATGCCGATTATGATTGTTTCAAGTTGTTCCTTGCCGATACAGGACTGTTCGTTACACTCGCTTTTATGGATCGCGATTATACAGAAAATGTGATATACCAGAAACTTCTTTCGGATAAGCTTGCTGTGGATCTGGGGTATGTATATGAAAATGCGATAGCCCAGATGCTCAAGAGTGCCGGCAATGAATTATTCTACTATACTTTCCAGGAAGAAATAGTCAAGGACGAAGACGGGAACAAGACTGTCCGTAACTATGAGGTGGATTTCCTGCTTTCCCGCAAAGATAAGATATGTCCTATTGAAGTGAAGTCCTCCGGATACAAGTCCCATAAGTCGCTTGATGTTTTCCAGGAGAAATTTTCTTCAAGAATCCTGCAAAGGTATCTTCTCTACACAAAAGATGTAAGAAAAGACAAGGATATTTTCTGTTTGCCTGCATACATGACGGGATTGTTTTAGATGAAGACCCATGAGTCTGCTCACAGGTTATTTATAGATGACACAAAGCGGAATCCTTATCTGAAAACCAAAGATAGAATTTCGCTTTGTGTCTTTTTTCTGAAAACAGACTTGGACTGGTGTGGTGGGAGTCCAAGTCTGCCGGTTGTTTCAGAGGGTGCATAGGACATGCCAGCAATCAATGATGGATTGTCCGGAATACTTAGGCCGATAGACATTGCCCGGATTCAGCGGCTTGATATAGCCGCTTTCCCTGTATTTCCGGAGTGTCTTGTAGCTTATGCCCAGCTCGGCGCATACACGTTTGACGGAATAGACCCCGTTCGGGTCGCATGTAGGTTTCATTTCTCTCATAAGCATTAAATTGTTAGATTGACTATTCCCAATAGCGGAAGCATCAAGGCTGGTAGTTGTTCGAACTGTCCTGATTCAGCATACCGTTCGTTTTCATGTAGCTGATATAGCTTTTGGCTGTCCTTTCCTTGATGTCCATCGCCTGCATCAGTTCGGTTACGAGTTCAGTGTACGTGATTTTCTTCCGGCTTCGGAAGATTTCTTTTATGATACCCTGCAACTCCTCCTTTTTCCGTTTCTCCTTGTCTTCGGCCGGCTTTTCACCGGCAGATACGTGCATATCCTTCTGTTTGTCCCATGTGAAAAGCAGCATGGGGACATCCAACGGACTGCCGTCACGGACTTTGATAGCCTTGACTACGGAATAGGCAGGATTCTCATCCTTCTCAATGGATAGGATGGCTGCCGCTTTTCTTTGCAGCTCCGAGCCGATGTGCCCGCGTAGTTTTATTCCGTTGGGCACAAAATGCAGCACACAGATGATGCAGGTTTTGTAGATTCCGGCCAGGCGGTACACTTCATCCACAATGGCAATGCTTTCCGCTTCATCATTGGCCGAACGGATAAGGTCTGCAATGCCATCCAGTACAACGAGGTGGATTCCTCCGTGCCGGTGGTAATACAAATCCATGCTGTCACGGATCATGCTGATACGCTCCTTTCTTGACATAGGGGCCAGATAGAACGTATGGTAAAAATCCGGTGGTGCAGGTAATCCGATACGTTTGATTGTCTTGCTCAGATTCTTGAATAACTGAAACTCAGACTGCTCGGTATCATAGTGCAACACGGCCTTATCAGAGTAGTTTGGTGAAACTTCAAAGCCAAGCGTGTCGATGTTTTGTGTGTCGTCAGCAAGTGTACCTGCAATCAGGGCTGATACGAAATTGCTTTTTCCGGTACCTTCACCACCTGTTATACATAGAAGGTTGTCGTAGGTCCCAAGCGGTACTCCGTTGACGGAAACCACTGTTTTGGAAGATTCGGGAGGATTGTTGTAGTCCATCTCGCAAGATTTTAAAAGCATCATAGTTTGTGAGTAAAGCTTCTCCAGCATGGAGGTAATCAGTACCTGAAAGTCCGCTGCACTTTTTCCGGAAGCAAAGTAATCGGAAATATCCTTGTCTCCCTTTGCTCCGGATATAGGCAGTTCCATTCTGAGTACATGAAACGAGGACAATTCATCCATGCGTCTGGCAGATTCGTTCCGGCCTGTATCGTCCATATCGTACAGAAAGACAATATGACGGAACTTACGGTCAAACATCTCAATCAGTGAAGTGGGTATGGCGGCCGTTTCACTGTTGAAACAAACGGCATTGAATCCTTTGGAGGCAAGTGACATTACATCCTTTTCTCCTCCGGTGATAAAGACCATGTCCCCCTTGTTGGGTAGCTGTTCCAGACCGAAACAGTACACCTCAGGCATCTCTCCTCCATAAAAGAACCGCATATTCTGATTTCGAGGCCGGTATACCTTGGTAAATCCAATGCCCATGTAAGCAAACATGGGTTCTGTTGCAGATGAACTGATTTTATACATTTTATTGGAACGGTTATAGCCCTCAAATGACTTTAAGGAATGTACATTGTATCTTTCTAAAGTATCCGGCTTGATTCCATATTGCTGCCAGTATGCAAGTTCAGCAACTGAAAAGGGTTTAACCTCTGTATGGTAGTCCTTTCTTATTGGATTGTCATTCTCATTCATAATGATACGTTTTTCAACTGCCTTTTTACGAGCAGGCATATCGTTGTTTCCTGTGTGGACTATGGTGATGTTCAGGTCCGATACAATACGGTTGATGATAGCGACAAAGTCTCTTTTCACGTCCAATCCGTAAAGCATGCCGACGAACCAGAAGCAGTCGCCCGAATATTCGTTATTTCCGAAATCCTTCATCTTGAACACTTGGGCATGCCGGTCATAATAGATATTGCATGAAGCAATCCGGTCTTCGTAGAGCGGATTCCTGAAATTTTTTCCGGGTCTCACCGGAAAGTTGATGTAATGTTTGAACACGGCAAGCCCGCGGCCTGTGCGTTCCAGTATATCTTCCTTGTCTATCATTTGGTTTCAGTTGTGCATTTGTTCAGAAGAATCCCGTCTTTATAATCAGACAGTCGTTTGAGTGCTTCCTCCTTCGCCATACCCGGAATCTTTATGCGGAAACACTTTATTGCCATGAACAGGGAACTGTATGAAAAACGTACACCACCGGTTTCGGTATATCTGAAACTGATGGAACCTCCTTTCCGCCATCTGTACAGCGTAGATTCTGAGATACAGAAGATGGTCATCAGGTCTTTGGTGCTTATTTCCAAGGCATCGTCTATATCACGATACAACTCTGTTGTGCGCTCCACGTAGCTTTCAATCCGGTTGAGCTGTTCAACCAGTTTCTGAAAAGCAATGCTGTCTATCGTTATCACTTCCATACTATTTGTTCTTTAGATTCTTGATTTGCAAGTTGTCTTTTCCCAATATGTCAAGGTATTCTTTCAGTTGTTGCGGGCTGGAAACGTTGATATTGAGGTTGATCCGGCAGTCTTCTTTACTGCGTCTTTCCTCTGGGGAAAGTAAATCGTACCAATTCATGTCCAAAGCCTTGCAAATGTTGCTGATTACATCAAATCTTGCTTTGGTTTTACCGGTCTCAATCTTTGAAATTACAGAGGTACTAACACCCACTAAACCAGCTACATACTCTTGTGAAAAACCTTTCAATTCACGTTGCTTTCTTAGCATTGTTCCTATATTTTCCATAAATATAAAGTTAGTAGCTTCTAAGCGGAGATTATCTTTCCCAAACAGGCAAATTCTTGTTTCTTGGGCACAAAACATTTCCGTAGAAGCAAGTTCAACTAAAAATTCAGGGAAATAATATAAGAGACATAAAATCAACAGGAACAGTAGTGAATTGGCGTCAAAAAGTGCCATTAGCATCACTATAGGAGCTAATGGCACTAATTTACCTTCAACCATTGCCGAATAGGAGATAGTCAATAGGTAAGGTCTGTATAAACTATATTTTGAAAAGCATAAATGTCTCAAGAAAGCCTTTTCACAAACATCTACATGATTTCTTTGGCAAAGCCTTCCGAATAATACAGGTATTGTATGGTTCCAAATGATTCGCCATAATCGGGAAATGACTGATATAAGTTTTTGGAAGTAAGATGTTGTTTGTGAATGTAGTCATTGGTGCAATGCCACACACAGTCTCCGTTAGTGCAAGGTGCAAGCCTATATATATAAATAGGCTCGCACCTTGCACTAAAAAGTGTAGCAGTGGAGTGGCTGAAAATATTTATTATAAAGCATTTGGCAATGTGTTCGTTTTTTAGTATCTTTGAACCGTGATAAAATGATGGCATAGGCATTCAAAAGGGTTTCAAAAAGCCTTCAGAAATGTGCTACAATTTTGCTACATTTGTTCTTTACCTTGATGTTATAACGCTGATATACAGAGAGAATAGGCTGACAAGTTCAGGAACCTGTCTCTCCGCTGAAACCTAAGGTATTAGGTAGTCAATTAAAGACAAGTCCCGTAAAATCAACGTTTTACGGGGCTTTTTCTATTTATCCGGCGGACAACTGAAAGACATTCAAATGCCCACTTCAGACAAAGTTCCGTTACTAAATCGTTACTAAAAAATAGCCTATAAAAATAGTAACGATTTTCGATGTAAGTCCTTGACTTGTCGCTCATTTACAATCGCCAAAATTACAATCGCCAAAATGAAATGTGATGCTTCTCTAAAACGATTTGTGTGATTTTACGCTTGTTAACGCAAAATGAAATGTGTTTTTTAGATGGTGTTAAATACAATTTAAACTGCATTTAAAGGTACTTACAGAAGTGTTCTTTGCAGGTGATGCATGTTTAAAATAATGTCACAGACATTTTATACCTTCTTGCATATAATAAAAAACGAGGCATAATGAAGTGAATAAGGAGATATTTCAGTATAATAAAAAGAAATAACTTCGTATAGCAGAAAAAAGTCTATATTTCTTTTTGTAAATTCAAAATTAACCGTAAATTTGCATCGCTTTTCAAAAGCAAACTGCCGAAATAACTCAGTTGGTAGAGTAACTCATTCGTAATGAGTAAGTCGCGGGTTCGAGTCCCGCTTTCGGCTCAAGAAGCCGTAGCGATACGGCTTTTTTTATACCTTATCCCTAGGATATTAAAACTAAACACATTGATATACAGCGCATTTTGTTGAATACATAAATTATTAACAAAATGAGTATTTGTGTGTACAAATGTCTACATATTAATTTTGCGATACCCACTTTTTTAAAGATATCACATTAGTATCACATTAGGTATCACACAAACACTCCTAAAACAAAATGGTTATGGCTGTTAACATTAAAGCGGTTTTTGACCGCAAAAAAACAAGCACGCCTATTAAGGCATCAAACGTCCAAATCGAGATTTGCATATCACGAACTCAAAGAAAGTGGATAACCACTGATGTATCTCTCTATTCGAATCAATGGGAGAATGGTATTGTTGTGCGTCATGCCGATGCGCGTAAACTCAACAAAAAAATATCCGACACAATAAAAAAGTATTATGACATCATACATTGCATGCAAGCAGAAGGTATAGATTTGACGCTCAATAATCTTGCAGCCGCAATCGATGTTAATCGTGGAAAATACGGAGATACTTTTTTAGATTTTGCCTATGCAGTCATGGAAAAGAAAGGATTAAGAGCCTCAACAATTAGAGCGCATAAGCATACCTTTGAGACATTAAGGGCTTTTAAGAAAATCAAATATTTTACAGACCTGACCGCGCAGAATATTGCGGAATTTGATAGATGGCTACGTATTCAAGATCCAAATCTAACACAGCCAACCATCTATAATTACCATAAACGGCTGAAACCATATATCAATGAAGCTGTTAAGCTCGGCATTATCGAAGAATCACCGTATTTACATTTTAAAGCAGAAAAGGGGAAACACAAGCCGAAAGAAGCACTAAACCATGAGGAACTAATGAAAATCCGCAATTTAGACGTAACGGATTCGGGGCTTATTAAGGCGCGTGATTTATTCATTTTTTGCGCATATACAGGCTTATCTCACGCAGATATGTGTAACTTTGATTTTGACAAACACGCAGTAATCGTTAACGGACATCCTTATATCGATGGTGAAAGAATCAAAACAGGAACGAAATATTACACACCAATCCTACCTCCAGCGATGGACATCCTTAAAAAATACAATAATCGATTGCCTATGATGGCTCAGCAATCATACAACAGACTTTTGAAATGCATTGCAACTCTTATAGGGACCCGTAAAAACTTAAGCAGCCACATTGCAAGATACACTTTTGCGACCACTGTACTGCTAGCGAATGAAGTACCAATTGAATCTGTATCTAAGATGCTAGGGCATACACGTATACAGATAACACAGTTATATGCTCATATACTTAACTCCAGCATCGAGAAACAAGCGGAAAGACTTGCTAATATATTATAAGAAGAAAAAAGGAGTGTCGGAACTACCCGGCACTCCCTATCCACATTCGTTAGTCGTTGTAGAACGAAGCGAAACTTCTACAACGCAAATATACTACTTCTTCAGCTTGTACACAATCACTCCGAAGACGATTAACAAAACAATTATCAAGCTGGTCAGCGCACTAACAGCCCACACCACACTGCCAATCTGTTTCGGTATAGTCGTTTCGGTTTTCTCCTTTACGGACTCCGCATTTACACTATCCTTTGCCTGCAAATCTCTTGCATTTTCAGACTTAGTTTCGTGCTTCTCTTTCTGCTCCCGTGAGGTAGCATTGTGACTGTTCTTCTTCGTGCTCGCCTTTATTTCCTTTTTGACAGGTGGCTTCTTGGTTACAGAATCGATAGGGTGGGTTGTATCATACTCAGTAATCGTGACCTCTAAATCCTCCGTGGTGCTGTCTATGGAAGTTATTAAGTATTCTTTAATAACCGACATAGAATCGGCTGATTTGATGCTCATTTCAACCTTTGCCACCTCCGCCTTATTCTGTGCTTTCTTGGAACTACCACAAGAACATATTGCTAACATCAGCAACAAGACAAGGCAAGGAAGAAAACGGCTTATCCACCTCATGATTATCTTGTACATGATAGCAAGTCTTTGTATTCCTCTTTTGCATCGAAGCACGGACACATCTTAATCCATTCATTCGGCTCTACCACGCCGTCACCATCCAAGTCGGGTGAAGTATCTCTATGCCCCAACACCTCCTTAATCGGGTACTTCTCAATCAATCTCGCAATGAGCGTGCGAAGTGTTTCCTTCTGAGCCTCGGTTCGCGTATCCTTAGGCGTACCAGTTACGTCCGTACCACCTACGTAGCAGATACCGATGGAATGTTTATTGTAGCTTTGTCCGCTAAAACCCTTGCTGTTGCAGTGCGCACCTGGAATAGTCAGTGACCGACCGATTTCAACCGTTCCATCAAGGCGAATGACATAGTTATAGCCGATGGTGTTGAATCCTCTCTGCAAATGCATCTGAGTAATCTCACTCTTGCCAATGTCCTGCCCCTCACGGGTGGCAGAACAATGGACGATAATTGCATCAATTTCTTTCATATCTCTTTTTCTCCTCTTTTATTGATTTGATGATTTTTTCCGCATCCTCCTTTGTCAAGCACTCGATGATGTTTTTTGCAACCTCCGCAACCTCCGCAGCATGGCTCTTTTTCTTTTTGAAGTTTTCAACTATCGAAAGCCCCTCAATACTGATGACAGCAACGGTGCAGATGATTGCAGCATAAGGTAGTCCATACCACGGAAAGCACAATCCGAGAACATCAATTAGGACAAACACGACAAAAATGCGGTAGTAGTCAAGCATTTTCGCTCCGGTTCTCCTGAGAGGTTTGCTCCTGACTTTTTCTTTGTTTGCCCGTGCTGCCTCTATACCCGTCCACAAGTCCATCATGCAAGCCACGGCAATAGTCACAAGGCACACAAACAAAATTGCTATGCCGTGATGAATATCTTGCGTGATATATGATATGTATCTCTCCATCATACCACGTGTTTATCTGACCAACCTTTAGCCAACCAACCTAAATAAACACCGAATATAAACGCTCCCGTAGAAACAATGCTCGCCCAAAACGGCACATACTGGTAATATGCCAGCAAGCCCACAATCAACACAATGATGATTGCAATCAGAATCATTTTCTTTTTCATTTTTTACCTCCTTTTTTTAAAAGTTATCTACTAATCGATATTATTAAAGTTTTTGGTAGCACATAAAAACAAAATCGCCAAAATGAAATGTGTGTTTTACATGATTTTAAACAGCGTTCAAATAATGTTTAATGGCAGCTTAATCAGCTGCTTTTTTGTGCAATTACGACCGGGTAGAAAATGGGTAGAAATCTATAGGAATCTACCCATTTTCTACCCGTTTTTTTAAGTTTTTGAAAAAGAATTACAAAAGGGGTACTGGGAGAACTGATTATGGTTCAAGGCAGGTTACCGAATAAAACTGACTGGAACAGCTCGTCTACTGAAAATCGGTCTTGCCACTTTATACCGAAAAATAGACTCTTACGGCATTCA
>ERZ1026988.609-NODE-609-length-13313-cov-7.697541_pt1 | contig 13313 bp, 15 predicted proteins | sample MGYA00519291_ERZ1026988 | MGnify/ENA primary metagenome ERZ1026988 (study PRJEB26926, sample SAMN06164795) | human gut metagenome | biome: ENVO:00009003; feature: ENVO:2100002; material: ENVO:00002003 | host: Homo sapiens | place: USA | collected 2012 ... | reverse complement strand
TCGGCAGCGTCAGATGTGTATAAGAGACAGAAATGATACATACTCAGCCGGATGAAAGTTTTTTCAATTCCTATATCAATTATTCCTCCGAATCGGGAAACAACTTAAAGAAAATAGAAAATTTCTTTAATGATTTTTTTCAGATAGCAGATGTTTGCCTTGATTATCAGCAATGGAAAAGTACTATATATGGAATCAAATTCTTTGAAGAACGCCTATGGCTATCTCTATACATAAGACCCAATCAATGTCTTGATCAGAAATTAGAGGACAACGTTTTTGGTACGAATAATGTCTTAAATCTTAGCTATCACTTGAAGTTAACTAAAGAACAGCAAATCGTTTCTATGCTTTATTATTGGTATTATGGTCTTTTTGAAGGAGGATATGCGAATTTGTTTTTCACGATTCTTCATAACGAGCCAAATTCACGTGAAAGTAATGCTTTTCTCAGACTTTTTGCAATAGAAAAAGATATAAAACTCAAAAAGTATATACAAGACAGGTATGCAATCTATTGTTCCCAAAAAGGTATTGGCGCACCCAAGCAGATTGAGTGCCTGAGGGGAAATCCTGAATTACAAGAAACAGGGAACAATATGGAATATAATACAGATACGACTTTGACAGAACCTATCAAACGGTTTGAAAAACCAGACAACCTTACTGACGGACGAATAACGTTTCTATCAAGATTATTAGCAAGTACTAATAATGGTAAAATAGGCCTAATAGAAAAAGACGAACAAGAGTATCTCTCATATTTTTTGGGTGGAAAAGGGAAAAAACTTATTAAAGGACAGCTTATCAATTGGAAAGGTTCACGGTATAGTTTGAAATATTTCATAACAAAACTATACACAAAAGGAGCTAAATTAAAGGACGGAAGTTGGAAAATTGTGGCAGATACTTTTACGGTAATAAGTAAAGGGGAAAAAAAACAGTTCAAATCATCCACATCATACTCTAATTTAAATGAGCCAAATCCGCTAAATGATACAGATAAAATGAATAAAGAACTAATAGATGAATGTATTAAGCAAGCAATGACTGCAACAATAAAAGAAAATTAGAGCACCATCACAAAATTAGAACGAAATCCAGATAGAATTAGAACAAAATTAGAATGTGAAATAATAACTTCTAATACTCTGTAAATTAAAGACTTATGCTTTTGTGGCATAGGTCTTTTTTTTTACTTTTGCTGCAAAATTATAGTAGTATGAACGAAAAAACAATAAAATTAATCCAAGAACTTCTATCAGGAAAGGTAATAGTTCTAACTTGTGAAGAAGTAGGAGAACTGCTTCGAAAATGCAAGATGACGACAGGTGCCGAAGAAGAGGATAGCGCAAACTATTCAGGACTGCCAAGGTTTGTTACTGGTTTGAAATCATTAGCTGCCACCTTGCAAATCTCTTTGAGCACAGTCAGCAGATGGAAAGCCAAAGGGTTGCTTGACACCGTAACGTTTCAAGATGGGAAATCTGTATTCTTTGATGTATATGGTGTACTGGAACTTTTACGTGTGAGCAATCAAAAAGGAAAATACAATCGATACAAATAATGTATCTCAAATCAGAAAGTCCTGCGACTGCACAAGCAGAGCAGGCAACCGTTCATGCAACGGGAATGGAGAGTGATAACAATGGTATGAAACCTCAGGGAAGTGCTACGCCTGATAGTAACGGTGGCGCAAATGAAAAGAGTGATATACAAAATCCTGATTTGAAACAAGACAATCCAGAACCGATTAAACTCAGCAAGGGAGCGATTTTATCCATATCTGTATTGCTTGGATATGGATATACTTACGGATGGATTAAGATTAACCGTGACATTGATGAGAAACAGGTCAGGAAGAAAATAGCTTCCATTCTGGCTTGTAAGGGTATCATATCTCCATTCCTTGTTGTACCTGCCATTGTCTGTTTGAAAGCAGGATTGGAACTGGTGGACGAAAGTGGAAATCCTATTACTATGGACACCCCAAATCTTGATTTTATCCTTATTGTAATCGATGGTCAACATCGTTTAGAAGCTCTTAGGCAACTGAACAAGAAGTTAAAGAAGGAGAACAAGCCTGAATATGAAGGATATGTTTATCTTCCACTCATAAATGATTATGAAGTTCCGACCTTACTAAGAGAAGCTAATTCTGCAACAAACCCTTGGGATGGTATGGATTGGGTAACACAACTTCTTGCAACAGCGAAGGAAAAAGGTATTGCTACAGAAAAATTGGAATGGGTAAAGGATAAAGCAAAAAAAGGATCTGATTCAGCGGCCTGGGCTTGGGTAAATGGTGGCAAGACCAACTCTAAAGCTACCTGTATCAATGCTTCAACCGATAATCAGAAATTGCAGGATTTGGCTAATACTGACTCATTTGAAGAAGACAAGAAACTTTATGAAGCTGCTTTCAAGTCTTTTAAAGGGAACTCAAAAAAAGTCCTCGGTTGGAAAGTATTGCCAGAGTGGACTTATAAGCAGTTGGATTCTTTTATAAAAAAGGATATGAAGCGGAGCGATGCTATCAGTGTGTTGGTCGCATTCCTTGAAAGCATAGGAACGACCGACGCAGAGGAAATAAGCCAAATGAAGAAGAATGCCAATCAGAGCAAGGACAACATGATTATGGCCAAGTTGAACGAATTATTTGCCGATTTCAAATTTAAGTACTAATTCCGGTTTCCCCATCAGGTGAGAGGTGGTGGGGATTCCATAAAAACAACCGCATAATGAATTTAAAGAAGTTCATAGAAAACGGATATGTTATCTGTTTCCCTCAAAAGCCCAAACTTGATACGGGGATAATCAATAAGTTACAATGCCAGTTGATGTGTCCTGTTGAAACCATTGTCATTCATGTTACCACTGTGTATGGGTACTTGGCACGTGGAATTTCGGTAGTGGACGAAAACGGCGATCTTGTAACCGCACTTGACGATGATTTGGAAAAGAAGCTGGTTATTGTAGATAGTGATTTGAACCTTTGGTATGCCTTACAACAATCCGCAATCAGGGTTGAGGAGATTGGCATTGAAATAGTCTCCTGTAGGTGTTTGAAATTCTGATATTAGTTAGCGAGCATTGGCATCGGCTTGCTCACTTATAATTGAACTTTATAATTTTTTTGGATAATGAGAAAACAAATAATTCTTATTACAGCTCTTTCTATGCTTAAAAATATCCTTGGCATGGAATGTAAAGGGCTTGGAGGCAAAAGGATAACAATAAGCAACATCTTAAAACAAGAGTATTATGGTAAAGTTTGATTTTGATGGCAATAACTTATTTACAGTAAATATACCCCCAATTTCCAGCAAGCAAGAATATGGTTGCTTGTGTGAGGTAGTGGAAGAATATGGCGGTAATTTGGATTGTCTTATGGGTAAAATCAGTCATGTAATTAAGAAAAACACTCTTTTATATCAGGACTATTCGAATGCTGACCATTCAGATATAGATTCACATTGTCATGCTTTTCCTTCTTTCGACTTGGGGGATGGTTATATAGCCTATGTCAGTATGTTTTGGCCGGAAATGAAAGAAAATTTAGCGATTTCCCTAACAAAAGAATTTGTTCTTGAAAATGGCGGTGATGGCATGATTATGGGTAATATTAATCCAAATAACACCGATGAACCACAACTTGCATTCTTTACCAGGCTGTTTTTTGAATGTTTTTCGGATGCTACGAAATTTGGAAAGAATCTCTTCTTCGTTGATGCAGCCTTGAATGGTTATATTTCAGAATGTTCAGGGGAAGTGAGGTGGTTGTTTTCCGAAGGATTAGCTTTCGGATATAAGTACTGCAAATTCTATGTTTTCAATGAATTCACTGATGCTGTAAAATACTCTGACGATTCTTTGAGTGAAGACGATCTTTTTGATCTTATCTGGAACAGTGGGTGGTAAAGTAAGAAAACAAATTAACGGGGAGAATCTTGTATTCTCCCTCTCATTAATAAATTTATAATAGAAATGAAAAAGCAAAAAAGAAAAAACGGCAAGGCTATTTATCAGCCTGCCGGTAAAGCCGGAGAATACGGTACATGGGGATGTAATTTCTATGTCGGTTGTTTGAACGATTGTGAATATTGCTTTTGTTCAGACTTTCTGAGACCTGGTACTTGGAGTTTGGTTCCCAATTTGAAAAAAGCCTTTACAGATGAACAGAACGCCATCGGTATCTTTAGAAAGGAGTTTTTTGAGAATCTGGCAGAATTGCGTATAAGTGGGTTGTTCTTTAGTTTCACTACTGATCCCTTGCTCCCGGAAACAATGGGACTGACAGCACAGGCAGTAAAAATATGTGTGGAAAACGGTGTGAATGTAAAGCTGCTGACCAAGCGGGCTGATTTCATTGATAAGTTTTTCGGGTTGCTTGTCAGCTATGGCAATTTCGATGTGGAACTGTATCAGAAACATTTGGCTTTCGGATTTACCTTAACAGGACACGATGAATTGGAACCCGGTGCTTCTTCCAATGGAGAACGCATCCAAGCAATGAAAGAGCTGAACAAACTGGGTTACAAGACCTTTGCAAGTATTGAGCCGATTGTGGATTTTCAGTCCTCCATGTCGATGATAAAAGCCAGTCTCCCGTTCTGTAACCTTTATAAGATTGGCTTAATGTCCGGTAAAGGAATAAATTACAACTTTCTTGAAGCCAAACAGTTCCTGTCAGAATTGCAGCTGTTACCCAACTCAGTGAAGATTTACCTTAAAGACTCACTGGTGAAACTGCTAGGGGTGGACAGAGCTACATTACAAGCTAATTTTGTGTCAAGTGACTATAATATGTTCCAATAAAGCAACCTGAATAAAAATAGAAACAGGTGTCTTTTATCCAGATGCTTGTTCCTATTTTTATATAATAAGAACAGAGCCATAATCCGCTTCAAATCGCTAAAACGCTCTTCTGAACAACCATAACCCTTACTTCTGATATGATAATAAAATTGAATAATATACCCAATGATGGTTTAGAATCGCCATTGGGTCGTCAGGAAAATACTGCTCCTGATGTAATCGTTCAAAAAGTAAGTATAACCCCAGAGAAGTTTAAAGGTGATGTGGACGCACTGGTAAGTTATATCGGTGACGAACATTTCATAGCTGGTCTCAGTATTGAAGTTTCGTTGAGTGAGCTTCTTACTGTAATTCCAAGAAAGCGTAGAAGAACTGAAGCCTATAATGCTTTAGTCAACTACCTAAGAGAAGAAAGAAACATTTTATTAACCATTAAAAGCTATAAGAAGAATGGCAAAGAATAAAAAAATACCACTTGATATAGTAGTGAGTGGCGTAACTTTAAGATATAGTGTGAAATATAATATTAGAGTAAATTGGGCTGGCACTCGTGCTTATCGTGAATATAATGATCCGTCTTGGAATCGTTTTTTACAGATTCATATCAATGCTGACGGATCCAAATACCTGAATGTCAAACCCAAAACAGTTCAATTGGATGAAGTTGTAGCCGATGCTTATAATCCCATGCCTAAAGACGGAAATAAATATCTGTTGGTACATAAGGATGGTGACTTGGGGAACTGTCAAGCCAATAATCTTGAATGGAAACTGGTCAGGAAATATGCCCCATTAGCCACTAAACGTACTTTAGATAATGGTCTGATTGTAACCGTTGGGGGGAAAATATTTTATCAAGGCAAAGAACTGCCGATCCAGAAGGAGACTGGTGATAGTGATACAGATCGAATGGTGGCTATAAGTCCCAAAGTCAGTTACCGCAGGAAGAACAAGCAATGGGGAAACTATGATGATAAAAGTGCGGATATTGATGACCTGATGGCTGCTGCTGAATTTGTGGACGGGGATAAATCAGCAATGAAAAGACCTAGAGTACTTCACAAGAATATGGATTACTTGGATTTTCATGCAGACAATCTTGAATGGGTAGAAGAGAACAGCCAAGAGTATCAGGAGTATATGAAAAAGAAGAGGGAGGATATGAATGAGCTGGAGAAAGAACTTAACCGTAACAATCCCAATTTCAAGTTACCAGACAATAAGTAAATGAATAATCAGGGTTGGTCGGAGACAAGAGTATGGAACGAAGTGGAATGTATAACATAACTGAAAGACAAAGTGTAATAAAAAAGTGTGCAAATGAGGTACAAATGCTTAAAGAAGAGTGTTTTTGTAAGATTATTTATTACATCCTTACGGTTATGTACTATACTCATACTTCGTATAGGCTTCTGTCTCTGACTAACCCCAAATTTTAATAAATATGAAGAAACAATCAATTGAAGTACCTGACGGAATCAAGTATCTGTCAGAGTGGAAGGAACTACAGGATTTACTTCCAAAGAACGAACATTATATCCTGAACAAAAAGGTGTGTGGATGTGGGGCAACAGAAGCATTTCTTAATTTGGATAAGAAAGTGATATTAACCAGTCCAAGAAAACACCTTCTTTATAATAAGTATTCTCAGCACCTTTCGGATAATTTTCATCTGTTCCGTTATCTAGGAAATCGTGAACAATATTTTGAAAGCAAATCATATACCGAACATGATATTCTGGTTTTTAATGAGAATCTAAAGAGTTATTTAAGGACTGGTGGTGCAACAATTCTTACGACCTACGATTCGCTTAGGAAAATAAAGGATGTTCTGGAAGCGACTGGAGAGAACTTGGATGAGTGGATTGTTGTAGTCGATGAAATGCAGGTAATTTTCTATGATTGCCAGTTTAAGCCCACAACAGAATATGAGTTTGGCATGATTCTGGGAGCTTTCAAGAATGTTGTCTATTTGTCCGCTACTCCTTTCTTGGAATCCTATCTTGGAATGACTAAACAGTTTAAGAACTTGACTATCTGTGAACTTGTATGGCCTTCGAGTATGGTTCAGCTCCCTAATGTAGAGGTTGTAAAATCTAAGAAATCTGTATCAAAGCTTTGCAGTGAATTGATCAGTTTATATAAAGAAGGAAAAGGAAAGGCTACTATGGTGGATGGCAAAGAGTTTAGAGCAAAAGAAGCTGTTTTCTATATCAATGACGTTTCCATAATAAAGAGTGTTATAAAGAAAAATAATCTGAAAGCAGACGAGGTGAACATTATCTGCTCTGCCAAATCTGAAAACATCAAGAAACTGAAAGAATTACCCAAGGACACAGGAGACAATTTCAAAATCGGTGAAATCCCAGGGAAAGGAGAACCACATAAGATGTTCACGTTCTGCACATCTACAGTCTATGTAGGTGCTGACTTCTACTCAACCAATGCCTACTCGTATATATTTGCTAATCCACTGATAAAAAGTATGACTGTGGATGTTTCTGTGGATTTGCAGCAGATTATCGGTAGGCAAAGACTGGATGAAAATCCCTTCAGAAATTCAGCTACTCTCTACTTTAACACCAGAAAGCAAAAGGTAACAAAAGAGGAACTGGAAGAGACTATTAAAGAAAAGAAAGAAAGCACTCAAAAACAGATTGATAACTTTAATGCAGTTCCTAATAAAGCAGAACAGTTACGAATGATGGAGAGTAATATCAAGCAGCAAGGACATCAGGAACATTATTGCTGTATATTAAAGGATGCAAATGATAACATGATGATTGTTGAGAATGAACTGATTGAAATTTCAGAACGAAGGGCATGGGAAGTGACTAACAAGATATATAATCAGGACTGGTCAATGTACGCAGCATTAAAAGCTGGCGCAACCGTTACCAAATCTTCTGATAGCAATGACCCTGAGATACAAAAAATATTCAAGGAATGGAAATCTGACAACATATTCCAGAGAAAAGCTAAACTGTTCTGTGATCTATATGATAAATCCCCTGCACTCTTGGACGGCTGCACTTTCATAGAGGGAAAATTTAGGAAATATCATGAAGCACTTGGTAGGGAAGGTTTTGAAACTTTGCATTGGCGAGAAGACAATATCAAGAAAGCTCTAGAACCTACTCCCTTTGACAAGCTGCCCAAGGACAAAATAGCTGCTGAATTGATTAAGGCTTTACGATTAGGAGAAAAATATACCAAATCTGATATAAAAGATATGCTTGCAAGTATTTACAAGCAATTAGGTATAGCAGGAAACCCCAGTGCCTCTGATGTATCCGAATACCTGACCTGTAGTGATAAAACTATAAGAATAAAAGGAAAACCTACAGCCTATTTTACCATCAAATCACATTATCGAACCACTTTGTCACTATTCAGCAAGATTACAGACATCAATCATCCTAATGAATATGATATAGATAAAGTACTGGATATAATCAAGACTGACAGCTATTATAATGTAGCTGAGAAAGTAGATGCAGTAAGAAAAGCCAAGAGCGATGAAAGTAAGGATAAAGCTAAAATGAAACTTCCAGCAGTGACATGGAACGGAACTTTCAAAACCAAAAACAGGAAGGATCTTATACACTATTCTTCATTCACTGCTCTTGATTTTGACCATATCCAGCCTGAAAATATGGATGGGTTCGGAAAATGGCTACAGGGATTCTCATGTGTCTATGCTTGTTTCGTTACTCCAAGTGGTGAGGGTTATAAAGCGATTATTCTTCACGATAATTACGAGCCGCTCTACCATTATGACCTGTATAATCAGCTATTGAATTTGTTTGATTGTCCTGAGATAGATAAGAGTACAACGGATTTGGCCAGAGGTAATTTTCTTAGCTATGATCCAAACTTATGGAAAAATCCGGAACCTAAACCTTACCACTTCACTCCAACTACTACAGAACCTCTTATTCCTGATTTTGAAACAGAGACCATTATAAGAGATAGTGCAGGAAATGAGATAGTTATGAAGGATGATTCAAAGGTTTCCCAGTTCTTAAACCAACTTTATAGACAGGTTGTTTCTGATGAGAGTATAATCCGTATTCTTAGAAGCATTTGGAATGGTAGATCTCTGGCTAATGGTAGAAATAATACCGCCATGTCTTATGCTGGTGTGTTATGTAAAGCTGGTGTGATGAAAGATAAAGCCAAGGCATTCATCGAAGAGCTTATTCCTGATTATGATATTACAGAAATAGTTGATTACGCCTATTCTCATAACACCTTTGGCTGTGAACGTAGGAGATACAAATCCAGACAGAAATAGCCTATAAAAATAAAAAGGAGACCGAGCAATTAAGTTCGATCTCTTTTTTTCTTTAAAAAATTATCTGCATTAGAATCCTATCTGAATACGTTCTAATCCCTATATGCTCCACACCTTGATTTTCACGTGCTAGTAATAACTTGTATAATCGTATGAAAGCAGTGATGTGGCTATAAAAGTTTTTTCCAATAAATTTAAGCGGAAAGATAATCGGATAGCCACCGACTTCAGATGGCTGGAAAGCTGCGATTCCCAAACCTGTGATAATAGCCATATCCTTATCTGAAATGATGTGTCTATTGGGGTCGGCACAAATAAAATCCCTGATAAAAACCATCCTTACTTCTTTTTCGCTCAATTCCAAGATGCGAAATGTTACTATTCCAGAAGTGTTTTCATCTAAAGCATCTTGAACCTGGAATTCAATATCCTCAATACTCATGTCTGTGGTAATTATTTCACCGTTTGCTATAAATTTGTTCGTCATAGTTTCTTCGTTTTTTGTGATGTGATTGATAATATTATCCCTAATTTCTCTTTCAAAAAAGATAGTAATCCTCTATAGGCATCAATTCTCCTCCGCTCTCTCGGCATGATTGATAAAGCCTCTTGAAGTGTAATAGTAATGCAGAATCCAGTTTTGAAAGCATCTCCATATTTATCTTGGAGTGCTTCAATGTCTTTTTTGAATTTTTCAGGGATAGGTTTCGGGAATGTCTTGTTGCTGTCTTTTCTTACGATTACACTTGGCTCAGCAATATTATTATCCAAGCGACTAGGAGAAGGCTTTTGCTCAGCTCCTAATATTCTATTTATAAAATCAGTAAACATTTTTGATGTTTTAATTTTTATATCAGATATTAGGGCTTGAGCGGCTGGAAATAGCGTTTTAGCGATTTGGGATTCTGTTTTGCTATTATATAGTACTTACTACACCATCAGATTAGACTAACTGTAACATATAGGTTTAACAAAACAATAGCGACTATAACTAGCCGCTATTCTTGTATAGAAAGGTTTAAAACCTGTAGTTCTTTGGATGCTTACGAAAAAACAAGACACATGCATTTTCCAATTTTGCCTATAATTCAATCATTTCATTGAACTATTATACACTTTTACGGGACAGTAATGTCTTTAACTGTTATATCTCATTGGGAATTCATCCATGAATCGTTTTATGATTTTATAATCCATATATCTGTCATGCGCAGCGTATCAATTTAAAGCATAATTTATCAAATCGGGTCTCCAGGTAGCTTCATGGCCAGACTTCCAACGCCATTTTTCGGCTTCTTCTTTTTCAATATTCATTCCAATGCCATGCTCATACATAAAGCTCAAATTCAGTTGGGCGATAGCATCTCCTTGCAATGCAGCTAAATAGAACCATTCACGGGCTATACGATAATTTTGAGTAACAGCAGTACCTGTAAAATAACAATGTCCTACTATCAGTTGGGCTTTCACATCACCGTTTTCCGCCAACTCGTACCAATCGTTAAAGGTATATTCTTGATCATTCGGTTCTTCATCATAATTTTCTTCTTCATCCTCATCGTAAATTTCCGGAGGAGTGAAAAAATCGTCTATGGCTTTCTTTACAAAAGGAGAAAAAGCTATTTCTTCTTGACAAACTTCAGTGAAAGTACGAACATATTCTTCATCTAATTCAGTAAAATCCTCATCTTCCATTGGTGTGTCATAATACGTAAGGATAAGAGACTTTAATGTATCAGCATCCGAACCATCAATATCCAAAGCCTTTTTAAAACAAGAATCTGCCTTCTCCATATCATTCATGCCGATATAGGTCTGTCCCAATAGCGTATAGAGCATCAATGGATTAATAAAATACTCCTCACAAGATAAAGCAATAGCTTCCATGAAATATTTTTCTGCTAAAATGAATCGTTGTGTTCGTTTGTAATAGATACCTTTTAGACATGATATGATTAAAGCGTAAATCGGTCGCTCCTCTTCTTCCTCGACATACTGCAACACATCGTGCTTCAATATATTTTCTACCAACTCGTAATGTTCTCTTTGCCAAAAGTCGTAATATTCATATCCCGTCCAAACCCCGTCGCCTGTTATAAATCCCAAGATGTACATACATATTTCAAGCTGTGCCTGGGGATTATCTTGAAATTTGTCTAATAGTTCCATGATATTTTCCGATTCAAAAGAAAAATCAAGGCCGGTAGAATACATCAATGCCTGTTCATAATGTAATTGGGCTTTATGTTCATTTCCCATTTCTTCATACAAACCGGATACGATACAATGATAAGCTTCCAAATTCTTTATTTGTATCTCCACAGGCAGCATACGCAAGTATTTGACCGCTTTAATAGCGTATAACTTCCAACTATCGTCATTCCAATCTTTTCGTAAATCACCTAAGAGAAGGTGAAACATATTCATTTCTCTAAAGCAACTCATAGGTGTGTCTTCAGGAGATGAATATACAGCCCTGATAGCTTCTCCAGAAGAAAACACGATACTACATTCTTCCCTTCTGTCCGGATGCCAAATGAGTTCAAGTTGCTTTTCTTCAATCAACTTTAGATAATAGTTCTCAGCTTTTTCTGCTTTTATAATACTTTCCTTATTCATCTTATTGTGTAAATTATGTAGTTGCAGTCCATTACGGTTATTTCCATAGATGGATATTCATGTTCAAACCACTTGTAAAGGATAAGCACTTGGCTGCTATCCAACTTTCTGTTTTGTTCTATCTCTTTGTAAAATGCAGGAAATAGATTCTTTATCCATTTCAATAGTATATCAGTAGGCAGGACTATCGGAGTTTCTTTTCTTCTGCTCAATACCTTACGTATGAACATCGGGTTCTGCAATGCCTTTGGAGCATATTTTATCTCCCATTCCGGACTGCTGATTCTTATGGTTCGATGAAAACTACCGTAAAAAACTTCCTCACAAAGCGGTTTCAGTGATTTCAGCATATCTGCAGTCATCTTGGGTACTTCCAAATAAGAACGATGAAAGATCTTATTCTCAGCTGCTTTTGCCTGTTTTCTGTTGAAGCGTCCATCAGGAGTTAGAAAATCCTTGGTGCAATATTTCATTTCTCGGATGAACCATCTTCTTGCCACTTTATCTTTAGCAAGTCCACCCAAGCATTCGAAATAGTCGTACATACTTTCCACTTTGCATTCGTCAAACGAAACCCTGCAATATCCTAATACAACATTACGTTTCTTGTAGGTAATTTCTGCGACGGCCATGTGATGCTCATAGAACGCTATTTGTATGGAATAGTGCTTGTTGCTGAAACGCTTCGTACCTAGATGTGCTGCCGATTTATGTATAATCCCATTATTCATACTTCCTTTTTTCCATATCCTCCCAAATTGATTTATAAAACGATTTGAATGGTATATGATAAATAGGTAATGTCCTTATGCTTCCACATCGCTTACAAGGCATCGGGACGGAATACACCGTGGCACCTAATTCTACGTCCGGTGCTACAAAGATTTTAGCACATTGGGTACATCTGAAAATGTTCATTCCTCTATACATGATAATATTATATTGGTGTTAATAATAAAGAGAATGATTTGTTTTTTACTTTTTATATTTCATTTGGAAATCATCTATGAATTGTTTAATGATTTTATTATCCATATTAACAGCAGTACAATCAAATGTTTCAGGAAGTTCCACTACAAAATAGTCTTCATACCTTCTACACTCAGAAAGAGTATGTATTCTCCCTTGTATATCATAAGAGGAACGCATATCATTATAAAAGTGCTTGAAATATTTATCTGCACTCTGAGAATATTCATCAATGTGTGGTGGTAGCTCATAAACATTTTTATTTGCCATCATCAGTACCCGACATTTACCAGAATATTCCCAGCTGTAGGCTATACCACCTTTGGTTTCTTTTCTTGCAAGTATAATGTCCGGACTTTGGTAATACTCCTTTATTTTATTTATAAAGTACTCCTTAAATTTCTTTTGTTCCTCTTCATTAAACTCCCAATCACTTTTTTCATAAGGATGGTAATAAGGATGGTAGTAAGGGTCGTCTTTTATGACAAGCTCAAATAACTCCTTCATCTCTTTATTACTTAAAAATCTCCCAATAAATTTTAATTCAGTTGGGGCATTTATAAAATCCCCACGTCTTACTTTGTTTATAAAATCGTGTAATTCCATACCT
>ERZ1026988.607-NODE-607-length-13338-cov-9.106377_pt1 | contig 13338 bp, 8 predicted proteins | sample MGYA00519291_ERZ1026988 | MGnify/ENA primary metagenome ERZ1026988 (study PRJEB26926, sample SAMN06164795) | human gut metagenome | biome: ENVO:00009003; feature: ENVO:2100002; material: ENVO:00002003 | host: Homo sapiens | place: USA | collected 2012 ... | reverse complement strand
CTTATCGTCGGCAGCGTCAGATGTGTATAAGAGACAGATATTAGGGACTTTATAGATAAAAAATAGGTTTTATTACGATATCAGTCCGATTATTTCTTAATAGATTATAAAAATATTTTGTAATGATTACAAAATTGAATAGTAATTGTTATATTTGTACTATAGGAAATGAAGAAAGTTATTCACCAATTAATACTGGAAAATTATGAAAAAAAGTGTAAAAGGAACAAGAACTGAGAAGAATTTGGGCATTTCATTTGCAGGAGAATCACAGGCAAGAATGCGATATACGTACTTTGCAAGTGCAGCAAAAAAAGAAGGATATGAACAGATAGCGGCTATTTTTACAGAAACAGCAGAGCAAGAAAAAGAGCATGCTAAGCGTATGTTTAAATGGCTTGAAGGGGGTATGGTTGAAATTACAGCCAGTTATCCTTCAGGAGTGATTGGTACTACCTTGGAGAATCTGAAAGCTGCAGCTGCAGGAGAAAATGAAGAGTGGATGCTTGATTATCCTAAATTTGCAGATATTGCTGATGAAGAGGGATTTCCGGCAATAGCCAAGATGTATCGTGAAATAGCAGTAGCAGAAAAGGGACACGAGGAAAGATATCTGGCATTGGCCAAAAATGTGGAAGAAGGCAAAGTATTTAAAAAAGATACAGAGGTGGTATGGCAGTGCCGTAACTGTGGATACCTGTATGTAGGTACAGATGCTCCTGAAGTTTGTCCGGCATGCTTACACCCCCAAGCCTACTTTGAAATAAAAAAGGCTAATTATTAAAGGTTTACTTTGCTGCATAACTTAATTATTTGATTGTTTTAAGGGTTTGGTTGCTTCAAGGAAACCAGACCCTTTCACTTTAGTCAGAGCATAAAAATACCTATATTATGGTATTGATTTCTTTTATAAGAAAGCGCATTTTTGTAATTAGTAAAAAGTATAAATCATTTAAATGAAGACAATATGAAAATAAAAGCTATTATAGGTCGTGAGATTCTCGATTCGCGTGGTAATCCTACTGTTGAGGTAGAAGTAAAATTAGAGTCAGGTGTAACAGGAAGAGCATCTGTTCCGTCGGGAGCATCGACTGGTGAACATGAAGCCTTGGAGCTTCGCGATAAAGACCCGAAGCGCTATGGTGGAAAAGGTGTGTTGAAAGCGGTTGATAATGTCAATAAAATAATTGCTCCGGCATTAGTAGGATGGTCGGTTTTACAACAACGGGCTATTGATAAAAAGATGTTGGAGTTAGATGGAACAAAAACAAAGTCGAATTTAGGCGCCAATGCCATACTTGGTGTTTCATTAGCCGTAGCTAAAGCTGCATCGAATTACTTGCATATTCCTTTATATCAATACATAGGAGGAGTTAATACGTATGTGATGCCTGTTCCGATGATGAACATTATCAACGGAGGTTCGCATAGTGATGCTCCCATTGCTTTTCAGGAATTCATGATACGTCCGGTAGGTGCACCTTCTTTTCGTGAAGGATTGCGTATGGGGGCTGAAGTATTTCATGCCTTAAAGAAAGTATTGCATAGCAGGGGGTTGAGTACTGCTGTTGGCGATGAAGGAGGGTTTGCTCCGGCTTTAAATGGAACCGAGGATGCGCTGGAATCGATTCTTTCAGCCATTAAAGAAGCTGGTTATGAGCCGGGAAAGGATGTAATGATTGGTATGGACTGTGCGTCATCTGAATTTTATAAGGATGGAATATATGATTATACTCTATTTGAAGGTGAAAAAGGAAAGAAGCGTACGTCTGAAGAACAGATAGCCTACTTGGAAGAACTTGTAAATAACTATCCTATTGATTCCATAGAAGATGGAATGAGTGAAAATGACTGGGAAGGCTGGAAAAAGTTGACCGAACGAATCGGCAACCGATGCCAGTTGGTGGGTGACGACTTGTTTGTGACCAATGTAGAATTTCTTTCGAAAGGTATTTCTATGGGATGTGCCAATTCTATCTTGATAAAGGTAAATCAGATAGGTTCGTTAAGTGAAACATTAGATGCGATTGAAATGGCTCACCGGAATGGATATACCACCGTTACTTCTCATCGTTCGGGAGAAACAGAAGATGCCATGATTGCCGATATTGCCGTAGCGACAAACAGTGGCCAGATTAAGACAGGTTCTATGAGTCGCTCTGACCGTATGGCTAAATATAACCAGTTACTTCGTATTGAGGAGGAGTTGGGTAATCTGGCTGTTTATGGATATAAGCGGATAAAATAACACTTTACAGAAGTGTTTCTGTTGCTTTAGAGGCTTGTTTTTGGCTCTTCTTTTGAAACTATTTCCGTTCGTTTATTAAAACGAGAAGCCATAAAGCCGGAAGAATTTGAAACAGGAGCTAAGAAAATTAGATTAGTTGTACTGGGTTTATAAGGAAAAGATGCAGGCTGGATAAAGGTTCTGCATCTTTTTTTCTTTTTATTCCTTTTTTAGATATACTGCTTATATCTTATTGATTATAAGTGAAATAGTTGTATGTGCTGGTCAATGTAAATAAGAGAGCAGAAAAAAATAATTGATTTTTTTGAAAAAAAAGTTTGTGAAATGTTTGCAGATTTCCGAAAAAGCAGTACCTTTGCATCGCAATCGAGAGAGATAGCAAACAAAAAGATAAATGGTGCGTTAGTTCAGTTGGTTAGAATACATGCCTGTCACGCATGGGGTCACGGGTTCGAGTCCCGTACGCACCGCGAAAGAGAGAAATGCGAAAGTGTTTCTCTCTTTTTGTTTATATCCCATAAACCTTTTTCTTTATTCTTCATTTACTAACCATTGGATTGCTTGAATTGAGAGTTTATAGAGGCTGAAGAAGCTTTAAGCCTTTCGAGGTAGAGCAAAATATTTCCTCTGTTGGAAACGGCAATTTTTAATTGAAGTGTGAAATAAGATTGAGCAAACAGTTGGTCGGTTTCATTTTATTACTTCGAAGGTGTATCAGGCTCTTTTTTTACCTAATTTATGTTTATCTAAGTTAGGGCATATACTTAAATTATATCAATTTATAACTCGACATTTTTGTAATATTATAAGTCAATACCACTGCTATTTTATCAGATTATTATGCATAAAGTTTTTTATTGCATGATATATATGACTTTATGAAAAAAATAGTATCTTTGCGCCGCTTTTACAAAAACAAACAACTTACATATTATTAGTGCAAAATGAAAATAATCTGGTCTATCCGGTCTTTTAACTTCACAAATGTGCCCTAAAGAGGGTTATACGTGTGAAATAAATTTCTTTACATTCTATTTTAATTTAATTATTTTCATGTTCTCTTTTATATCTATAATGGCCTCTGGCGTCTTTATAGGCTATCGTTTACGCCATAAACATAAAATACATAAAGTTACCGTCTTGATTCAGATGGTGGTTTGCCTGCTGCTTTTTATATTGGGACTTTCAATAGGAACCAATAAGTTTATCATTGAAAACTTGAGCTACTTCTGCCGTCAGGCAGCAGTTATCTCGGCTCTTAGTTTGCTGGGAAGTTCTATGGCAGCTCTTTTAGTATCTCACTTTTTTTTCAAGAAAGGAGTCAGCAATGAAAAGTAGTCTGATTATCTTAGCCTTTTTCGTTTTAGGGTGTTTAAGCGGTTTGTATTTTACTGCCGATTTTGATATTCATGAAGCATCGGTTGGTGTTCTTTACATATTAATGCTTTTATTAGGTATAAACCTTGGATGTAACCAAGATATTAAAGGTTTTGCCAAGATGATTAACTTCAAGATGCTCCTTGTTCCTATTGCTACGGTAACTGGTACTTTTTTGTTTTCAGCCATTGCAGGTTTTATATTGAGTCAATGGAGTGTGTTCGACTGTATGGCGGTAGGCAGCGGATTTGCTTATTATTCCATCTCTTCTGTACTCATTACTCAACTGAAAACTCCAAGTATCGGAATGCAGCTGGCCACAGAATTGGGGACTATTGCTTTGCTTGCCAATATCTTCCGCGAAATGACTGCTTTGATAGGAGCTCCTTTCATCCGGAAATACTTCGGGCGTCTTGCCCCTATCTCGGCAGCTGGTATCGGTTCTTCCGATATTTTGTTGGCTTCTATTTCAAAATACTCCGGACAAGAAGCTATCCCATTAGCTATTTTACACGGAATCTTAATAAATATCAGCGTACCTTTCTTTGTATCGCTGTTTTGTAACTTATAAACATAAAACCTCTTTTATTTTTCCGAACGATTATACTTATAAACCCCGGAAAGGGCTTGGAAATATTCCTGGCACTTTTCGGGGTTTATTTTTATTGTGTTTTCAGCTGAAGGTTTGTTCCTTGAAAGGAGGCAAAAGCTAACAACAGTAAAAAAAGTATGAGATAAAAAGTTTTATGGCTAACGTACTTAATATATAAACACTTACGTAGCCACATTATAAAAAAGAAGAAAGCCCCAAGAGATTGTCTCTTAGGGCTTTCTTTGATTGGTTGTTGGACTACCAGGATTCGAACCTGGACAAACAGAACCAAAACCTGTTGTGCTACCATTACACCATAGTCCAAACTTTATGTGCTTTCCTTGAAAAGCGATGCAAAGATAAATCATTTGATTCATATAATCCAAATATTTTCTCGGTTTTTTTTCAGTTGACCTCCATAATCATTACCTTTGCCCTGAATCAGAATCATTTATTTATTCTATGGATATGAAAAAACTAATATTTACCTTTGCTTTAGGAACATTGGTAACAAGTGGAATGGCTGTTACCCCCATGTGGCTCCGTGATGCCCGTATTTCGCCCGATGGCAAGGAGATTGCTTTTTGTTATAAAGGAGATATTTATAAAGTGCCTGCTTCAGGTGGAGAAGCTGTCCGGCTTACCACGCAAGATTCTTATGAAGCATCGCCGGTATGGTCGCCCGATGGCAAACAGCTTGCTTTTTCAAGTGACCGTTATGGTAATTTTGATGTTTTTGTTATGTCAGCTTCCGGTGGAGCAGCCCGTCGTTTGACTTATCATTCGGCTGCAGAAACTCCATCTGCATTCACAGCAGACGGTAAATCGGTTGTTTTTTCGGCAAGTATTCAAGATCCGGCTTCCAGTGTTTTGTTTCCTACTGGGGCGATGACTGAGCTGTATCAGGTTGCTGTTCAAGGAGGAAAAATCGAGCAAGTGCTCGGAACACCAGCTGAGCTGGTTGCTTTTAACGCATCCGGTAATCGATTCCTCTATCAAGACCGTAAAGGGTTTGAAGATGAATGGCGCAAGCATCACACCTCTTCCATTGCGCGCGATGTATGGATGTATGATATACAAACCGGAAAGCATACCAACTTGACGCATCATGCCGGTGAAGACCGCAATCCGGTATGGTCGGCCGATGGCAGCAGTGTGTATTTCCTGAGTGAGCGTGAAGGAGGTTCTATGAACGTATATACATTCCCGGTTAATGCACCAGACCAAATCAGTCGGGTAACTTCCTTTCAAACCCATCCGGTCCGTTTCCTTTCGGCAGGTGGCAACAATATCTTATGTTATGCGTATGATGGAGAAATTTATACCCAGCAAGCAGGAAGAAATCCGCAGAAAGTAGCCATTACACTGACGCGTGACGATGAAAATATCCCCGAGCAGCTTAGTTTTACCAGTGGAGTGAGTGAAGCAGTTGCTTCACCCGATGGAAAGCAAGTAGCTTTTATCGTGCGGGGCGAAGTGTTTGTCACTTCGGTGGAATACGGCACTACCAAACAGGTTACACATACCACGGAAGCTGAGGAAGGGCTGTCGTTCGGAGCAGATAACCGCACGTTGGTATACGCCAGTGAGCGAAACGGAAGCTGGAACTTATACACCGCTCAGATAGCGCGTGAGGAAGAGCAAAACTTCCCCAATGCTACACTGATTGAAGAAAAAGAACTGTTGCCAGCCGATGCAGCCATTGAGCGCCAGTTCCCCAAGTTCTCGCCCGATGGCAAAGAAATAGCCTTTATCGAAGATCGCATCCGTCTGATGGTCTTTAACCGCGAAAGCAAGCAGATACGTCAGGTAACCGACGGTTCTACCTGGTATGAAACCAGTGACAGCTTCGATTACTCTTGGTCGCCCGACGGAAAATGGTTTACGCTTACATTTATAGGTAACCGGCATGATCCTTATACCGATATTGCATTGGTATGTGCAGACGGAAAGTCGGCTCCCGTGAATTTAACCAATAGTGGATATACCAGCCACTCACCTCGATGGGTGATGGATGGAAATGCCATTCTTTTCACAACCGAACGCTATGGGATGCGCAACCATGCTTCGTGGGGGTCTATGGACGACGTGATGATTGCTTTCCTGAATAAAGACTCCTTTGATAAGTTCCGTTTGAGTAAAGAAGATTATGAACTACAGAAAGAACTGGAAGCAGAACAGGAAAAGGCGGTAGAGAAGAACACGTCCAAAGAGGATAAGAAAAAAAGCAAGCAAAAAGAAGGTAAGAAAGAAGATGTTAAGCCGATTGTAGTAGAGCTTGACGGAATAGAAGACCGAATCATTCGTCTGACTCCAAACTCATCGAATATAGCTTCTGCCATCCTTTCTAAAGACGGTGAAAATTTATATTATCTGTCGGCTTTTGAAGGGGGCTATGACATGTGGAAAATGGATTTGCGTAAGCATGATACGAAGCTACTTCATAAGATGGATGCCAGCTGGGCAGGTATGGAAGCCGATAAAGAGGGATCAAACATCTTCATTTTGGGTGGAAGAAACATGCAGAAGATGGATAGTTCGGAAAATTTGAAACCCATTACCTTCCGGGCTGTTATGAAGATGGACCGTGCAGCCGAGCGAGCTTATATGTTTGAACATGTATATAAACAAGAAAAGAAATGTTTCTATACTGAAACGATGCATGGGGTAGACTGGGAAGCCATGACTGAAGCTTATCGTAAATTCCTTCCGCATATCGGTAATAATTATGATTTTGCCGAACTGCTGAGCGAGTGGTTGGGCGAGTTAAACGTTTCACATACAGGCGGACGTTATTATTCTTCGGCTCAAACCGAAGCTACAGCTAATTTAGGATTGCTTTACGATTGGGAATATCATGGAAACGGACTGAAAGTGGCTGAGGTTGTAGAAAAAGGACCTTTCAGCCGGAAAGGTACAAAGGTAAAAGCCGGAGTAATCATTGAAAAAATTGATGGAGTCTTGCTGACTCCTGAAACCGACTGTGCCGTGTTGCTGAACGGAAAAGTTAAAAAGAAAACACTGGTTTCATTATATAATCCTCAAACGAAGGAACGCTGGGATGAGGTGGTTAGTCCTATAAGCAGCGGAGCATTGAGCGGACTGTTATATAAACGTTGGGTAAAACAGCGGGCTGCTGATGTTGAAAAATGGTCAGGCGGGCGGTTAGGCTATGTACATATTGAGTCAATGGACGATGAAAGTTTCCGTACGGTTTACTCGGATATTTTGGGGAAATATAACCATTGTGAAGGAATCGTGATTGATACACGTTTCAATGGAGGCGGACGTTTGCATGAAGACATTGAAATCTTATTCAGTGGAAAGAAATACCTGACTCAAGTGTTGCGCGGACGACCGATATGTGATATGCCAAGCCGGCGCTGGAACAAAGCTTCCATTATGGTGCAGTGTGAGGCCAATTATTCAAATGCACACGGAACCCCTTGGGTATATAAGCATAAAAAAATGGGTAAACTGGTGGGAGCTCCTGTTCCGGGAACCATGACTACGGTCAGCTGGGAAACGCTGCAAGACCCCAGTCTGGTATTTGGTATTCCAGTGATAGGCTACCAGCTTCCAGACGGAAGTTATCTGGAAAACAAGCAGCTGGACCCCGATGTTTATGTGCTGAATGCTCCGGAAACGGTGGTGAAGGGTGAAGATACACAGCTTAAAACGGCAGTTGATGAATTACTGAAAGAACTCGATGCAAAATAATAAAGTAATAAACAAACAATAAAAGAGGCTGTGTCTGTAAACCTCAGACACAGCCTCTTTATTCTTCCGGATATTAGCCGATTAAGCATTTATATTTCTACAATTTACCATCCTGGATTATTGGGCAGCAAATTCGGATTCAATGCAATTTCATTCGTCGGGATTTGATACAGATAATACTTATCCAGCCATCCTTTACCCGACTTCACCGGGTCATTATACATATACACATACCCTTCTGTCTGGTTTGTATTCGTTGTGGCCAATCCTGTGGACAAATCAATAAAGGTTCCGCTTTCACCGATTTGTTCCTTTGTAGCCCATTGTCCGTAAGGCACTTTATTTACAAACCATTCAGCCTTTTTCCAGCGGCGCACATCATAGAAGCCAAAGCCTTCGCCCATCAGTTCAATCATACGCTCCCTCCGGATTTCCCACAATACCGGGTCTACCGTTTGGTCACGGTCCTTGTCAAATCCCTCGTTAATGGCATTTACATCCATATCAGCAATACGTCCGAATTGTCTCCTCAGTTTATTGATGGTGATGTGAGCCACGTCATTGGTAAACTCTCCCTTTTCCCATTTTGCTTCCGCATAGTTCAATAATACCTCATCAATCTTGAAGAGAGGAATATCGGCATCAGCTTTGTTTTCAAGTGAGTTGTCCCATACATTATACAATCTCCAAACATAGTTTCCGCTCTTTGCCACGCAGAATCCTACTCCTCCTGAATTTGTAAAGAAGTGAGGTACTTCCGGAAGGATATTCCCCGCCCAGTTCATCATCGGAAATACCTTATGCTTTCCAGCTTCGCCATTTCCGCCGCCATAACCGGTTTTGGTAGTAACTCCTAAGATATCCATGTATTCACGTTTACCTTCTACGTAATCCCAGCTTGCATTGCCATTGTTTATAACTTTGTAAGGGGGTGCCACCGTTTCAAGCAAGCGGCGGTCGCGGTTACGGAAAGTGGCATACATGGACTTGTCTCCATTTTTATCCCATTCATATTCCGTACTGGTAGAGATGGGCTTTCCGTCAGTACACAGATACATATCTACAATGTGCTGCGGCATTTCGATGGCATGCGATGCGGTGCGTTCTACCAAGTGCATGGCATAGTTGGCTTCTTCAGAAGGTACATATTCTTTATACAAGATAATGCCCTTCATGTTTGCAAGATTCGAAGTCATCATTTCACCCCAGTCAGAGTGCAAGTCGGGATAGGCTTTCATAAGAGGTTCTGAATACTTGATACAGGCATCGAAATATTTCTCATAATCGCCTAAGTCATGGTATTTACGCCATGTGCCTTCAAACAGTGCAAAGCGGGAAATGAGTGCTCTCACCACATTGGTATTGATGGTATTATCCCCGTCGCCTGCTTCCTTGATATGTTCTTCTGCATAAATCAAGTCGTTCAGCACATTGTCGGCTACAGTCTTACGCGGTGTACGCTTACCATAAGCTACTTCTTTATCCGTTTCCGACAAGGTATGATCTACCCAAGGCACATCTCCGAAGCGTGCTATCAATTCCATATAGTAATAAGCACGGAAGAAATAGCCCACCGAGCGCCAGTGCTCTTTATCGGTATCATTCATTGGAGACTGGTCAATATTGGCCAGCATCACGTTAACGCGGCGGACATAATCAAAATTCCATCCGTTGCCCGATGCTTTACTGCTGATATTTTGGAATGCATAAGGATTTCCTCCTCCTTGCCTTTCCATCAGATAACCGGCATATACATCCGACCAGTAAGGAATGAAGCTTCCATATCCGTTACTTCCCACATAGCGCAGGATGTTGTTGTTTGTAAACACTTCATACAGTCCCCAAGCATAGGTTTTGAAAGTGTTATAGTTGCTGAACGAGGTCTCTTCGGTAAGCTGTGTGTCTTGGTAGCGTTCCATGAAGCTATCGTTACAGGAGCTTAAGGCTAATCCTGCGGCAACAAATGTAGTGTATATTATTTTTTTCATTTCTTTTGTAGATTTAGAGGGTTACGTTGATACCAAATGAAATAGTGCGGTAGAAAGGATATTCCCATGAAAGACGTTCGGGGTCGTATCCGTCGGGTAAGTGATGGAAGGTGTGCAGGTTTTCACAACTTACAAATGCTTTCAAGGAACTGATACTGATAGGAGTCAACCATGATTTCGGGAAACTGTAGCTCAAAGTAATATTCTTGATGCGCAGATAAGAACCGTCGAGCAGATACTTGGTCTGTTTTCTTTGGTTATATCCGGCATTGTTCAGTTCACCATACAGGCGGAAATATTCGGGGTTTGCATTCACTGCTTCCCAGTTTCCGTTAGCTGCATCCACTGGTTTCCAGTAGTCAAGCTGGTCAGTGAATATCTGACCGAATTTTCCTGAAGCAAAAGGCCAGCGGCGTGCATCGCTAATCCATACATCGCGCTTTCCTACTCCTTGTAGCAGGACGCTCAAATCAAATCCCTTGTAGTTAAGACCTAAATTGATACCATATTGCATACGTAACGCGTCATTACCGATAATTTTTAAATCGCCCGGATTCGATAAAGTCCCGTCACCACTATCAATCTGGTTTTTGCTGTTCTCATCGTCACTCAAGTTTTTATATTTAATGTCACCCGGACGAGGATTTACTCCCTGTACTGAAACCACTCCTTCTTTCAATTGCCAAGTTTGCGTATCGGTAAAATCATCTACCGTATAGAATCCGTCGGTCTCATATCCCCAGATGGTACCTATTTCATAACCGGAGAAAAGGTTGTTTTCTCCATTGCTTTTGAACAAGATATACGAATCATTGTTATACTTGGTTACTTCTGTTTTAGAGTCGTAGAGGTTAAAGCCGATGCTATATCCCCAGTCGCCGATGCGGTCGCGCCAACTCAGATTTAACTCCCATCCTTTTGTGCGGAGGTCGGCTGTGTTTTGTAGCGGAGCTGCGGCACCTATCAATGCTGGAAGCTCAAATCCGGGTGCCAACATATCTTTCGTATCACGGCGATACCAGTCGAACGTACCTTGAAGACGACCGTTCAGTGCTGAAATATCGAAACCAAAGTCGAGCGTTTCCACCGTTTCCCATGTGAAATTATTACTTGCCAGTCCCGGCGATTTTACTGAAGTAGGTTTCTTGCCGTTCACAATCCATCCGGCTTTATATGGTTCCATCAGCGGAGTAAACTGATAAGGATTAATGGCTTGGTTACCAATTTGTCCCCAAGAAGCACGAAGTTTAAACTCTCCCAGCCAGTCTTGGGTTTTTACCATGAAATTTTCACGTGCGATGTTCCATCCCACAGATACTGAGGGGAAGAACCCGAAACGGTCGTTTTTAGGGAACTTGGAAGAACCGTCATAACGTCCGTTGGTTTCAAACAGATACTTGCCTTTATAATCATAATTCAAACGATAGAAAGCACCACGTACGGTATATTCGGTATGACCTTCGGTTACAGTCTTTGTATCGTTCATGGCAGTGTTATGCGACGGAAGGTCTTCATTAATCATGTCCAGTGATTTGGCATAGATTTCACGGTAGTTGCTCGATTCCTGATTGAAACCTGCCATAATGCTGAAGTTATGTTTGTCGTTCCATGTATGCTGATACGTACTATACAGGTTGATGGCATTATAATCCGTACTTCCGTCTTTTGTTTCGAGACTGGAGTTGTCTGCTGTAGTCATAGCGGCTTTTTCTACCGAGGTGTATTCATAAAGAGCACGGTTGACGCGGTTTTTGCTCATACGCTTATCGAATGTGTATTCAAAAACAATCTCCCATCCCTTCAGCGGTTTTACTACCGTTTTCGACAGGATACGGGCATTATCGGTAATCGTATTGTTATCGGTGGCCATCATCAACAGGTTATACGGTGTGTTGGTGAGCAGTTCGCGTCCGTCGTTTATCGTCAGGCTTCCTTCCGGATATACACTCGGAAGACGCATGTCGTAAAGCCCGGTACGGGTAGAGGTTACCGGCATATTTTTTTCGCTCTGTGCATAGCGGATGTCAACCGCCTGGGTTAGCCATGGGGTGATGTCTGCTTGAATAAACGCACTTCCGCTTAAGCGTTTAAACCGGTCTTTATCTGTAACCAGTGTACCCTGTTCTCCAGTATATCCCAATGACATACGATAAAGTAAATGCTCGGTTCCCCCACTTACTGAGGCGTTATGGGTTTGCATGAATCCGAAGTTGTCGAGCATATTGTCATACACATTCTTTTCATTCAGATAATATTCCTTTCCGTCTTCCGGACTTACATAGATACCGTCTCCGGTAGTTTGAAAACTTCCCGGATTTTTCCGGTACTCTGTAAGATATTGCTGCCACAAGCGGATGTCCTGTCCTGTATAATATTTCCCTGCACCGAATTCTGCATCCAGATAAGCTTGCATCCATTGCAATCCGTCGGCTATTTCAGGACGGTTGATAGATTTCTGAAAACCGAAATTATTATTGTAATTCAGTGAGAACTTTTGGCCTTTCTTTGCCTTTTTGGTGGTAACCAGAATCACGCCAAAAGCAGCACGGGCACCATAGATGGCCGATGAAGCAGCATCTTTTAAGATAGATACACTTTCAATGTCTTCGGGGTTCAGCATGTCGATGTCGCCCGGCACGTTGTCAATCAATACCAGTGGCGAACCGCCGTTGATAGAAGTAGTACCGCGGATGTTAAAGTTCTTGGCTTGTCCCGGACCGCCAGCATCTCCGTTGGGAGTAATCTGTAAGCCGGGCATTGTTCCTTGCAGGGCACTCATGGCATTGACCACCGGACGGCTCCCCAATACTTCATCCATTTTTACTTGCGATACAGAACCGGTTAAATTCGCTTTTTTCTGCGAACCAAATCCCACAACTACCACTTCATCAAGGGTCTGACTATCTTCTTTCATTGTGATTTTAATCGGACTGCCTTCCCATTTCAATTCTTGGGTAATATAACCGATGTAAGAAATCTGAATAATGTCTCCTTTTTTTACGTTGTTCAGAGTGAAATCGCCGTCAAGTCCGGTGATGGTTCCGTTGGTAGTGCCTTTAATCACAACCGACGCACCGATAATGGTTTCGCCCTTTTGGTCAATTACAACTCCCGTACAGGCGTTGTCTTGCTGTACAGAGTACATTCCTGTAGCTGCTGCATGAGGAGCAGCTTGAACATATCCGGCAGAAAATCCAGATAAAAGTAGCATAGCACTGACTAGCCCCAGTCGATTTTTTTTCATAGATAATAGGTTAAGTAATAAATAAATATATCTTGTGGTTTTTAATCATAGCCTGATAAAACCAGGTTGATTTATATAAGTAAATTCGGTTTAATAGTTAGTCAATGTCAATAAATAAGTTTTGCTCAAGTCAATCCCTGTCTCTTATACACATCTCCGAGCCCACGAG
>ERZ1026988.604-NODE-604-length-13387-cov-5.423792_pt1 | contig 13387 bp, 9 predicted proteins | sample MGYA00519291_ERZ1026988 | MGnify/ENA primary metagenome ERZ1026988 (study PRJEB26926, sample SAMN06164795) | human gut metagenome | biome: ENVO:00009003; feature: ENVO:2100002; material: ENVO:00002003 | host: Homo sapiens | place: USA | collected 2012 ... | reverse complement strand
CAGATTCTGTCTGTCTCGTTCAAACCTTCATATCCGCTTATGATGGAAGAGCTTGAGGGCATGGCTGATTGTTTGAACAATTTAACAAAACAGGATATAGAGGTGATATGGGGAATACAAGAACGTGCATATATTTCAAATCAACGCAGTGTATCTTTGTTTGTTTTCGTGTAATCAAATAAAAACAGTATGAATGCCATTAATGAAATATTCTTTGACAATCACGGGCTGACTTCCACATCGGCATCACACTTGGCAGATCTTGCGCAGGAAATCATCGCAGGAAATGAGGCGAAGTTGAAAAATATGACCTTCTTAACTACGAAAGTTGATATCGTAGGCTCGGCTTCAGAATCAGGGAAAACGATATGTGTCGGGTATGACGAGAGTATGCTGAAGCAGGTTCGTCCGCTTTTGGAAGACATAGCCTCTATGAATGCCTTTTGCGCGTGGATGAGGGAGGCGGTAAAGGCCAAAGACAAGGAATTGAAATGGGCGGCGAACCTGACGTTTGAAGAGTGGTGTACGCTTCAAGGCGTTAAAGTTCCTTCCAACCCACCATATCCGGAGGATTTTACGGAAACGGATGTTATCGCACAGATGAACATCAAGGAACGTAACCGATATTTACAGTTGGAGGCTGTGGCTGCCACCATCGGTAAATATATTCATCCCGGAGGTCAATTCTCTTCAGCACGTGAGGAACTCCAAAATGGAATTATGAAGCCTTACAGCACCGACGGCAATGGAAAAGACACACTGATTTATGTTCATGCTCCTTCCGTTGACCCGCAAAAAGTAGAAGATGTGTTTTTCGAACTCCAAAAATGGCATCGACAAAATGAACGGGAACTTTGTTGCGTCTTGTAGGCTGCATTAAAAGTAAATCTGATAATGCCATGCCAAGGTGAATTTTTGTAATTAGAATATACGAAAAAACAGGTTGTCCAACTTCGGAAGGCAACCCGGCGGTAAGGCTTTCGGAGTAACCCGAAAGGTTTCGAGTAACTCGAAACATACCTTGCTGCTGCCACTTTTCGGCAGTAACCGAAAAGCCTTCGGGTAACTCGAAGGACACCTTGCTGCTTTCTCGTGAAATCAAAAATCCGCCAGCAAACGGATTGGAATTTGTGCTGTTATTCCGGCTCTCAAAGCATCGTTTTCCGATGCCTAAGCTGCCCAAAAGAAGAACGAGAATGAGAGGATGAGAGGGCGTAAGAGAGTGGTTATATCCGCATGAATGCTTGCAAGCCTGACTGAATGTGAGTTTGCATGAATGAAAATACGTGTGAACATACACACGCTGGCCTGCAAGCCTGCCCGCGCTCCAACCTGCCTGCCGTCCATCCTGCCATCTGGCTTGCTTGCCGACTGACCTGCCTGCCGGCAAGCAGGCATACAGGCAAACCTGCCAACAGACCGCTCCGCCAACAGGCAGGCTTAAATATAATATGGAACGGCATGGGATTAAAAGGGGCAGTGCTTTGGGGTTTCGACCGCAAGATGGGCAACAAATGTACAATAATGAAAAGATGTTCGATTTTCTCTGTTTTTCAGAGGAATAACTTTGGCAGTTAGGGATTAAAACACTACTTTTGCGAAAGAGAAAAGCGTTCTTTTGATTAGTGCAGAACATTGCAGAATATAGAAGCCCGCTGGTTTCCAAGTCGTTACCTGTCAAGCTGACAATCTTTGTAAGTTTCTCGTTTTCAATGAGTAAGAAGAAATGATATGTCTTGAGCAGTGAAAGCTGATTTTCTTGGTAATACCGCATTCCTTTATCATCTTTCCCATACGCTTGCATATTGACCAATAGTTGAGATTGGGAAATACAAGATTGTTTTCCTGAAAAGCCTTGTAACGCTCGATTATCTGCAAGGGAATATCCAGCAGCTTCACCTGAAACGGTACACCCGTCTTGTGTCGTTTGGAAATAATCCATTTCTCACCGTTCACTTCCACAATTTGGTCGTTGCTTAATTCCTTTATATCCACGAATGAGAGGGCGGTAAAACTGGCGAAAACAAAAAAATGCGCCCGCATCACCACACCTTTCAGCCACATGCAGTTTTCCCATATCGAACCGTTGTGCAGTCCGGCTTCGTTGGAAAGGAACACGGCGAACTCCTTGATGAAGTCGGGTGTAAGTTCAGGCATGGAGATGTCGTTCCGCTTGTAATCCGTTCTTTTCCTTACTGCCGTTCACGTAGAACAGCACCTTGAATGTGCTTCTTGCCATACTCGTTTCTTTTTGGTTGAAAACTATAAATCAACGAGTTACCTATTGATAAGCAAAGCTGCGCAGAACGCCGCAAAATGAAATAGGGACTGTTAAATCTGCACTTTCATCGGGTAATGATTAGGAAACCGTTCTTTTGCTTTAATCTGCTTTAAGACGGTTTTCAACTGTCTGCCCAACTTCTGCGTTTTTCCTCTAACTCCCTAATTATCAAATCCTGTTGCGTTAATCTGCTGCAATTCGGCGGATATTCCAGAGATTTTTAGTACATTTGCACAAATGCATTTCACTTTGTGCAATTTTATTTAATAAAACAAGATATGGATAAAAGTTTCATTTCAATTATAGAAACAAGCATCAAGCAAAACTGGGACTTAGATGCGCTGACAGATTACAAGGGAGCTACCCTGCAGTATAAAGACTTGGCACGGAAGATAGAAAAACTCCACATCCTGCTTGCCGAAAGCGGAGTAAAACCCGGCGACAAAGTTGCCCTATGCGGGCGAAACAGCTCCCATTGGGGAGTTGCCTTCCTTGCCATCATAACCTACGGAGCCGTGGCTGTACCCATTCTGCATGAATTTAAGGCCGACAACGTGCATAACATTGTCAACCATTCTGATGCCCGCCTGCTTTTTGTAGGAGACGTCGTATGGGAAGCACTGAATGAAGCCGAGATGCCCAACCTCGAAGGAATCATTCTGATGACCGACTTTACCCTGTTGGTTTGCCGCAGTGAGAAACTGGAATATGCCCGCGAACACTTGAATGAGATGTTCGGCAAAAAATTCCCGCGCAATTTCCGCCGCGAGCACGTAAGTTACCGCCGCGACCTGGCAGAAGAACTCGCTATCATCAACTACACGTCGGGCACCACCAGCTTCTCCAAAGGGGTCATGATTCCTTACCGCGCCTTATGGTCGAACACCCGGTTTGCCTTCGAAGTGATGAACCTCAAGCCCGGAAACCGGGTCATATCCATCTTGCCGATGGCACACATGTATGGTTTGGCTTTTGAGTTCCTCTACGAAGTATGTGCGGGATGTCATGTGTATTTCCTCACCCGCATGCCCAGCCCGAAAATCATTTTCCAGGCATTCTCCGACGTAAAACCAAACATCGTCATTGCCGTACCCCTCATCATTGAAAAAATCATCAAGAAAAACATCCTGCCCAAGCTGGAAACACTCAAGATGAAAATCTTGCTGAAAGTTCCTCTGATTAACGACAAAATCAAAGCAACCGTACGCGAGCACATGATACAGGCTTTCGGAGGAAACTTTTATGAGCTGATTATCGGAGGTGCGGCTTTCAACCAGGATATTGAGAAACTCTTGCGCAGCATTGACTTCCCTTACACCGTAGGCTACGGCATGACCGAGTGCGCCCCCATTATCTGCTATGAGGACTGGCTCCGCTTCAAGCCCGGCTCATGCGGAAAGGCGGCTCCACGCATGGAGGTAAAAATAGACAGCAGCGACCCTGAAAATATCGTAGGCGAAATCCTTGCACGAGGTGAAAATGTCATGCTGGGATATTATAAGAACCCGGAATCGACCGCACAGGTCATCGATAAAGAGGGATGGCTGCATACGGGTGACCTCGGTATCATGGATGCCGAAGGCAATGTAACCATCAAGGGACGCAGCAAGAACATGCTCCTCGGTCCGTCCGGACAAAACATCTACCCGGAAGAAATAGAAGACAAGCTGAATAACCTTCCGCTGGTAAGCGAAAGCATTGTCATCCAGCAAAGCGACAACAAGCTGGCTGCTTTAATCTACCCGGACTTTGATGACGCTTATGCGCAGGGCATGAATGATGCAGATATTGAAAAAGCAATGGAGGAAAATCGCGTGGCTCTCAACGCCGAACTGCCGGCTTACTCTCAGATAGCCCGTGTGAAAATCTATCCGGAAGAGTTTGAAAAGACTCCGAAAAAGAGTATCAAGCGATTCCTTTATCAAGACGTTAAATAAAAACAATGAAAATAAAGTCCCTCATCATGACTTGGCTCCTGCTGGCTTCACTGCCAGTAGGAGCGACTTCTCTTTCAGGTCAAAAAACAAAAGGACTGAAAAAAGGAGCCAACGTGTCACTCAATGTGACCAACAAAAAAAAGAACCCTCACCAAACTTACTTCAACTTCGGTCTGCTTAGCAATTTCAGCAGTCTGAACGGAGCAGGCATCAATGTAATTTCCAGCATCGTACATCAAAACGTGAAAGGCGTACAGCTGTCGGGATTCTTGAATATCAGCGGGCTCAATGCCTCCGGACTCCAGTTGGCTGGCGTCGCCAATCTCGCAGGGAAAGACGCAAACGGCATGTCGCTTGCCGGACTGATGAACATCAGCGGAAAATCAACCCGAGGAGTCCAAATTTCCGGACTGGGAAACATCACCGGTCAGAACCTGAATGGAGTAGCTGTCAGCGGACTGGTAAATATCACCGGAGACAACAGCAACGGCATGCAGGTGGCAGGATTGGCCAACATCACAAGTGAAAACCATAACGGACTTGCCATAGGCGGACTGATGAATGCTGCCGCTAAGAACAGCAACGGACTGCAACTCACTGCCCTGCTGAACATAGCTGGGAATGAAAACCGGGGGGTACAGCTGGCTGGATTAGGCAATGTGAACGTGAAAAACAAAGGAGTGCAATTCAGCTTTTTAAACTATAGTGCACAGAATAACGGACTGCAGCTTGGTATAGGCAATATTGCCAATCAGGGAGACAGAGGAGTACAACTGGGATTGGTCAATGTCAGTGCCGACAAGAAAACGCATCAGATAGGCTGCATCAATATCAAACCCGGCACCCGTACCCAAATGATTCTCTCGGGCGGAAACTCCAGCAAGTTCAACCTGGCCGTACGCTTCAAGAACCGCTTTGCCTACACCCAGCTGGGAACAGGAGTCTACCATTTAGGTCTTGACCGCGATTTCTCGCTCAGCGGATTCTATCGTGCCGGAGTTTATTATCCCCTCACCTCACGCCTCGATGTCAGTGCCGATTTGGGCTACTACCATATTGAGAGTTTCGATAACAAACACCAGGGATACCCTGCCCGTCTGTATGCCATCCAGCCTCGCATCAACTTAGAATATGCCATCACTCCCCGTTTTGGACTCACCGCATCGGGAGGTTATGAATGGCTGCGCGGTTACAAAGGTGCAGGGAAAATAGACAACAAAGCTGTGTTCGAAATCGGCATCGTCTTGTTTTAATTAATAAACATTAAAAGAATACTCTTCTTGCTTTGCTGTACAAACAATCGGGCCTTACCGCTTGTTTATCGGGCAGAACAAAACTAAAACCATAACAATCATGGCAAAGACAGCATTTAACGGAAGTCCGGTAACTTTAGCCGGCAACTTTGTAGAAGCAGGAGTACAAGCTCCGGAGTTTTCATTGGTAAAAGGCGACTTGAGCAACTTTACCTTAGCCGATGTAAAAGGGAAATATGCCTTGCTCAACATCTTCCCCAGCATGGATACAGGCGTATGTGCTGCTTCAGTACGCAAGTTCAATAAGCTGGCAGCTGAAATGCCCAATACCGTAGTACTGGCCATTTCAAAAGACCTTCCTTTTGCACAAGGTCGTTTCTGTACAGCCGAAGGCATCGAAAACGTGGTTTCTTTATCTGATTACCGCTACACTTCTCACTTTGGAGAACAATATGGTGTATTGATTACCGACGGTCCTTTATGTGGCTTGCTTACCCGTGCAGTGGTAGTTATCAACCCTGAAGGAAAAGTGGTGTATACCGAACTGGTTCCTGAAATCACGCAAGAACCGAATTATGAAGCAGCCTTGGCTGCCATCAAGTAAAGCGAAAAATTTATCAAGGCTACTGTAAAATAATTCAAGTGCAGTAGAATTCAGATTACTCTTCCCGCCGGATATGCTTATTGAAAGGCATATCCGGCGGTTTTTTTCTTTCCTTCACCCACAAAAACAGAATAAATCAAGCAAAAATGCACAAGAAGATTGTTACCTTTGCCATAACAACATTCAGAACCGGGGCATACAGTTCCCAAACAAGAAACAGAAACCAATGATTACAGGCGAAATTAAAAATCAGATAGACCAGATTTGGGATACCTTCTTCGTGGCAGGCATCACCAACCCCATTACCGTACTTGAGCAGATGACGTATATCTTCTTCATGAAAATGCTCGACGACAAGCAGCTGCAGGAAGAACAAAATGCTGAGCTCTGGGGAGGCACACTCTTAAACCCCACCTTCCTGAAAGGAGAACGATGGGTGAACCCCGATGCAGTGAGCGAAGAAGAAAAGCAGGGAGTGCCTTATGAGAACCTGCGCTGGCATGTATTCAAAAACCTGGGAGCCGACAACATGTTCAAGCTGGTACGGCAGAGTGTATTCGAGTTTATCAAACACATCGGAACCGGAGAAGAAAGTGCCTACAGCCGCTACATGAAATCTGCCATTTTCCTCATCCCAAACGCACGCACCTTGGTGAAAGTGGTAGAAGGAGTCAATGCCCTCGATATGAACAACCGCGATGCCATGGGCGACGTATATGAGTATATCTTGGGCAAGATGGCTGCCTCGGGCACCAACGGACAGTTTCGTACGCCCCGTCATATCATCCGCATGATTGTAGAGATGATGGAACCCAAGGCTCAGGATTACATCTGCGACCCTGCCATGGGGTCGGCAGGCTTTCTGGTGGAGGCCGTGAAGTATATCAAAGAACAGGGAGAGATGGCACAATATGCAGCGAAAGAAATTCAGCATATCAAAACCAGCATGATTAACGGGTATGATACCGACCAGACCATGCTACGCATCGGGGCGATGAACTTGCTGCTGCATGACATCACCGCTCCCGAACTGGCTTGGCGTGACTCGCTCTCTGAGCAGAACGACGACGAACGGTGTTACAGCCTCATCATGGCTAATCCGCCCTTTGCCGGAAGCTTGGACAAGGGAAATGTGAACAAGAAAATCCTGGCGTATGCAAACACCAGCAAGACCGAACTGCTCTTTCTTGCCCAATTTGTACGCTCATTGGAAATCGGGGGTCGTTGCGCCAGCATTGTACCCGATGGCGTACTCTTCGGCTCCAGCAAAGCCCACTTGGCTATCCGCAAGGAAATTGTAGACCATCAGCAGCTGCGTGCGGTGATTTCCATGCCGAGCGGTGTGTTCAAGCCCTATGCCGGTGTGTCGACTGCTGTATTGGTATTTACCAAGACCAACAGTGGTGGCACAGGCAAGGTATGGTTTTACGATATGAAAGCCGACGGCTATTCATTGGATGACAAGCGTTCGCCCATCAGCGACAATGATATTCCCGATGTGGTGGCTCGCTTCCGTCACCTGGAGGCTGAATCCGGACGGAGCCGCAAGGAGCAGAGCTTCCTTGTTCCGGTAGAGGAAATCCGGAAGAATGACTACGACCTTTCCATCAACAAATACAAGGAGGTGGAACGTGAAAAGGTGGAATATGAACCGGTAACTGATATTCTGACCCGATTGGAGCAAACGGAAAGCCAATACCTGAAGGGGTATAGCGAACTGTATAAGATGCTGGAGGAGAAAAAATGAAAGGAGTGCAGGAAACCGTATTATATAACGATGTGTGATTTGTGATTTTCATCAGATGTCACTATATTTGGATAAGATAGGATGCGGCTCGGCAGTGCTTTCGCTCAAAAGCAAGCTTTTGGCTTGGCACTGCGCTCACCTTTTCCTATATTTGTTGTAACAATCTAATTTATGGGAGGATAGTATGGAAAATAAGAAGAAAACCAAGGAGGAAGTTCTTAAGGCTATTAAAAAAGCTTTGGAGCATAAAGAAAGAATACGTAAAAAAACGGCAAAGGAGTGGAAAGAGGAAGGTATTAAAGGCAAAGTCGTTGTGTTATGATTAAGGATAGCTATGTGAAAAACGAAGAATAGATGTATGTATTTTACGAGAATGGGATACAAAGGAATTGTTTAAACTGCAACACGAATTAAAGAAGGAGGGAAAGGTATGAGAAAGGATTGGGAATATAAGAAGTTTGAGGAGTGCATATCTAAAGTTCCTAAAACCCCTAAAATTCAATCTTCTGCTTATAATCAAGGGTCTAAATACCCAATTATATCACAAGAAGAGAATGCCTTAATTTCAGGCTTTTGTGATGATGAGTCTCTATTATTTCATATAGAAAGACCTGTTGTTATTTTTGGAGACCATACACGAGCACTTAAATATATTGACTTTGACTTTGCAATAGGCGCTGATGGTGTAAAGGTTATTCTCCCTAAAGCCTTCCTAAATGCAAAATTCTTATTATATTATCTCAAATGGTACAATATACCAAATCTTGGTTATTCACGTCATTACAAGCTACTTAAAGAAGTATTCGTGCCCATACCAACTACAGAAAAGCAGCTCGCCATCGTTGCCGAACTCGACAAGATAAACGAGTTGATTCAGCTGAAGAAGCAGCAACTGAAAGACTATGACCAATTAGCTCAAAGCATCTTCTATGAGATGTTTGGTGACCCCGTGGAAAATGAAAAGGGATGGGAAGTGAAAAAGTTGGGAGAAGTGTGTGAAACATCCTCTGGAGGTACACCATCAAAAACCCACACCGAATATTACGAAAATGGAACAATACCTTGGCTTCGCAGTGGAGAAGTAAGTCAAGGGTATATTTATGATGCAGAAATTTATATATCTGAACTTGGTCTTAATAAATCATCTGCTAAGATTTTCCCTAAGGACACTGTATTGATTGCAATGTACGGAGCTACAGTTGGCGAAGTGGGAATATTATGCAATCCTATGTGCACTAATCAAGCTATATGTGGGATACTTCCTAATGATTTATACAATAGTGAGTTTCTAAGGTATGTTTTACTGTCACATAAAGACAAATATTTGAGTTTAGCCAGTGGCGGTGCTCAACCCAATATATCACAGCAAATTATTAAAAGTACATTAATACCCTTTATAGACAAGCCTCTTCAGCAACAATTTGCCGCCCGCATCGAAGCCATCGAACGGCAGAAGCAGCAAGTCAGTGAAACCATTAAAGACCTCGAAACCTTACTCGCCTCACGGATGCAGTACTGGTTCGACTAATACATACTTACCACTATGCAGAAAATATTTGAAACAACCCTACCAAACAATTACGCTGTCTGCATACACCACAACTGCAAACAGGCAGACACATGCCTCCATCAGTTGGCCTACCGCCTGCTGGTGGATAAAGAAAACTTCATGCGACTCATTAACCCCACCCGATGCACAAAAGAAGCATCGTGCCCGTATTACAGAAACAGCCAGCCGGTTACCTTTGCACGCGGATTTACCGGATTCAAGAAACAGCTCTCGATGGAACAATATCAGAAGTTCATGAACATACGGACTGCCCTGCTGGGACGAAACGTCTACTTCAAACAGAGAAAAGGAGCCGTGGTTCTCTCGCCCGAAGAACAAAACGATATTAAAGAAACACTTCACCAACTGGGCGTATGCACCGAGGTGACTTTTGATAACTACGAAGAAGCTCCACGCTGGTAACCATGCACGCATCCCACCCTTACAGCCGTCTCAGTTTCCCGTGAGAAAACTCCGGTTTTCCCGTGAAGAAACTCCGGTTTCTCGGTGGAAAAACTCCGGTTTCTCCGTGAGAAACTGAGCGGGACTTTACTACGACAACTGCAAGCCATAGGAAGAACTTCCATAAACCCTTTACATGAATGATGAAAAACTTCGACTATATCAAACCGCTGACTGAGGAAATTCCTAGTTTCAGCCAACTGCATGCTTACTGCGACAAGGCGGAAATCTTTCAGAAGGCTTTCCCCGAAGAAAGTGCCAACAATGCACGCAAAGCCTTGGAATGGCTCGTAAAAAACCATCTCACCATGGCAAACGTGACACTCGATCCGCATGAAACCTTAAACGCCATGCTGAAACGTCCGGAAATCGATGCATTCATTGACGATGACTGGCAGTTTGAAAAAGACATCTATACAGTAAAGAAAATTGGCAATTTCGCCTCACATGCCGGTGAACAGTGCGTACTGCGAAACAATGCCTTCGTCTGCCTGCGTTCGCTCTATTATGTGGTAAGCGGCTTTCTCTACCGCTGGCGTGCCATCCGGCGCATCTCAGCCTTCGATGCTACCTTGATTCCGGATGTCTTCCCCGGCTTGCACATCACTGCCGGAGACGAACCCGGCGTTGCACCCGATGTGGTGAAAAGCGTACCGCAAGAGGCTATCGAACATCCTGTAGCACCCGCTGACCGACCCAAGGAATCGCTTGCCAGTGAAGCCATTACCCGCCGGTGCCTCATCGACTATATGCTCAATGAAGCCGGATGGGAAGTGATGACCGGCAAAGGGGTGGCTCAGGGAGGAAAGGCAGGCATCGAAATCAAGGTAACAGGTATGCCTACCGATTCGGGAACGGGCTATTGCGATTATGTGTTGTTCAGCAAAGGAGGTCTGCCGCTGGCAGTAATTGAAGCCAAAAGCACCCTCCACAGCAAGGCAGAGGGGCGCAAGCAAGCCCTCTTATATGCCGACTGCCTGGAGCGTCAATACGGTGTACGTCCGGTAATTTATTATACCAACGGCTACAGCACCATGGTTATCGACGGAATGGGATACCCCGATCGTGAAGTCATTTCATTCCACAGCCACGACGACCTGGAATACCTGATTCAGAAACGGGGACGGGCGAAAATAAAAGACCTCACCATCGATGAGTCGATTACCGACCGCCCGTATCAGAAAACCGCCATCAAGAGTCTGGTGGAATGGCTGAATGCCAATCACCGCAGAGGCTTGCTGGTACTTGCCACAGGTACGGGAAAGACCCGTGTCAGCATCTCGCTCTGCAAGTTGCTGAGCAACAATAACTGGATAAAGAAAGTATTGTTTCTTGCCGACCGTACGGAGTTGGTAAACCAGGCTCGGGGAAATTTTGAACGGCTCTTGCCCAGCGAGTCGATGGCATGCCTTTCGGAGGAAGACAAACCCGACCTGACGGCGCGTTTCATCTTCTCTACCTATCAGACGATGATTAACTACATCAATGCCATCCCACTGCAGTTCTCGGTGGGACATTTCGACTTGATCATCATTGATGAGGCTCACCGCAGTGTCTTCGGCAAGTATGGGGCTATCTTCCAGTATTTCGACTCACTGCTCATCGGGCTTACGGCTACTCCGCGCGATGAGATAGACCGTAATACGTTTAAACTGCTGGAGCTGGAAGATGAACCTAACTTTGAATATACCCTTGATGAGGCGGTCAGAGACGGGTATCTGGTTCCTTACAAGGTGAAAAACTGCACCTCGAAATTCATGAACCGGGGCATCCGTTATGATGAGCTGACTCCCGAACAGCAACAGCAACTGGAAAAGGTATGGGCGTATGAAAAGGTGCAGAAGGGCATTCCTTCTACCGAAGAATATCACCGCGACATTCAAGGGAACGAGTTGTTCCGCTATCTCATCAACGATGATACCATCGATCATGTGCTGGCTGAACTGATGACCGACGGACTGAAGATTCACAGCGGGGAAGACATCGGCAAGACCATCCTCTTTGCCTACAATCACCTGCATGCCGAACGCATCGTAGAGCGGTTTCATGCGCTTTATCCGGAGCGGGGAGCAGACTACTGTCAGCTTATCGATAATCAGGTGAAACATCATGACAGGCTGATACGTGAATTCAAAACTCCGGAAAAGTATCCCCAGATAGCAGTTTCGGTGGATATGCTCGATACGGGTATCGATGTGCCCGAGGTGCTTAACTTGGTTTTCTTCAAGATTGTGAAATCGAAAATCAAGTTTGAGCAGATGATTGGCAGGGGTACGCGCCTCTGTCCCGATGTATTCGGACCGGGAAAGAAGAAGGAACATTTCTATATCTTCGACTGGTGCGGCAATTTCGATTATTTTTCCAAGCCGGTCACCGGCATTACGTCTATGGCTGTGCAGTCGCTTACGGAACGCCTGTTCTGCCTGCGTCTTGACATTGCCTACATACTCCAGCATGCCGACCATCAAGCCATTGCTTTCGACAAACAGCTGCACGACGACCTCAAGCAGCTGCTCCACCGGCAGGTAGACCGCATCGGCAAGGAGCGGAAAGAGGCGCGTCCGTACTTGAACATCATCGAACCTTTCCGGCAGAAAGAGAAATGGACCTGTCTCTCGGAAGTGGATGTGCTTCAGCTGAAGGAGATAGGCAAGCTGATTCCGCAAGATGCCGACAACGAGGCTGCAAAGAAGTTTGATGTGATTATGCTTCAAATCATGCTGGCTCACATAGACGGCACGGTACGCGTAGGACAATGCCGCCAAGTGGTGGTGAATATCGCTCAGGCACTGGAAAAGAAAGCCACACTGCCTGCCGTAACGGCTCATCTGGATACCATCAGACAGGTGCAGTCTCCTCTATTCTGGGAGCACGAAACACTGGATGCGCTGGAGCAGGTACGCACCGAGCTGAGGGAGCTGGTCAAACTGCTGGAAGGGGGAAAGAAGCAGAAGTTTATCATCGATATTGAAGACACGTATGAATCGGTGGAAAGTGGAGAGGATGTGATCATACAGACTTCGTATAAGCAGCGGGTAACCGACTATCTGGCAAGGAATATACAGAACGCTACGCTGCAGAAAATCCAGAATCTGGAGCAGCTTACGTCTGCCGATTTTGCCGAGCTGGAGCGCATTTTCTTTGAAGAGCTGGGTACGCGCGAAGAGTATGATGAACTGGCTCAAGGTCAGCCTTACAGGAATAACATCGCTGCCTTTATCCGGGTAATCAACGGAATAGACCGGCAACGGGCTCTCCGCATTTATAAGCAGTTTGTCGACGGGTATGACTTGACTTCAGAACAAGAACGGTATCTGAAGAATATCCTTGACTATGTGTGTACCAACGGGGATATCGAAACGAAAAACTTCCTTGAGTATCCGCTGAAGAGCATGAACTGGCAGGCTACATTTGGCGAGCAGTTCGCCAGTCTGAGAGATTTTGTCATCCGCATTCATCGGGTGATTTCGACAACGGCGTAAGGCTGCGGCTGATTGCCGCAGCCAGTAAGCAGCAATATTCTTTCACGTTCTGTATCTTGATTTTATGCCTTT
>ERZ1026988.600-NODE-600-length-13436-cov-36.354533_pt1 | contig 13436 bp, 9 predicted proteins | sample MGYA00519291_ERZ1026988 | MGnify/ENA primary metagenome ERZ1026988 (study PRJEB26926, sample SAMN06164795) | human gut metagenome | biome: ENVO:00009003; feature: ENVO:2100002; material: ENVO:00002003 | host: Homo sapiens | place: USA | collected 2012 ... | reverse complement strand
AGGAATATCCATTAGCCACGATTCATGGTCATAATGAATTTGCCAACAAAGCCTGTCCCTGCTTTGATGTAAAGAAGGAGTGGGGGAAGGAGTAAACAAAAAAATAGCGAGTCTTCACAGACCCGCTATTTCCTATTATTTTAAATTTTTTAAGATGTTTATTAAAAATTTTCTAGCCTTATACAATGCCCTGAGCCATCATAGCCTTAGCTACCTTCAGGAAGCCGGCTACGTTTGCACCCTTTACGTAATTTATGTAACCGTCTGGCTCTGTACCATACTTCACGCAGTTAGCGTGAATATCGTTCATGATGTCGTGGAGCTTAGCATCAACCTCCTCACGAGACCACTTCAGACGCTCTGAGTTCTGGCTCATCTCAAGACCTGATACTGCAACACCACCTGCGTTGGCTGCCTTACCTGGAGAGTAGAGAATCTTAGCATCCTGGAATACCTTGATAGCCTCTGGAGTAGAAGGCATGTTAGCACCCTCGCTTACTGCGATTACGCCGTTGGCGATGAGAGCCTTAGCTGCCTCCTCGTTGATTTCGTTCTGAGTAGCTGATGGGAGAGCGATGTCTGCCTTCTCAAACCAAGGCTTAGCACCTGCAACATATTTTACACCATACTTCTCTGCATATTCCTTGATACGGCCACGCTCGACGTTCTTGAGCTCCATGATGTAATCGAGCTTCTCGCGGTCGATTCCGTCTGGGTCGTAGATGTAACCGTCTGAATCTGAACATGTAACTGGCTTAGCACCCAACTGGAGCAACTTCTCCATAGTGTACTGGGCTACATTACCTGAACCTGAAACCAAAACTGTCTTGCCCTTGATGTCAATACCCTTGGTAGCGAGCATGTTGCAGAGGAAGTATACGTTACCGTAACCTGTAGCCTCAGGACGGATCAATGAACCGCCGAACTCCTGACCCTTACCGGTCAAGACGCCCTGGAACTGGTGTGTCAACTTCTTGTACATTCCGAAGAGGTAACCTACCTCACGGCCACCTACACCGATATCACCAGCTGGAACATCCTCGTCTGGACCCATGTGACGATAAAGTTCTGTCATGAAAGCCTGGCAGAAACGCATTACCTCGTTGTTGCTCTTGCCACGTGGAGAGAAGTCAGAACCACCCTTAGCACCACCCATTGGGAGAGTAGTAAGAGAGTTCTTGAATGTCTGCTCGAAAGCCAAGAACTTCAAAATACCCAAGTTTACTGACTTGTGGTAGCGAAGACCTCCCTTGTAAGGGCCAATCGCGTTGTTGTGCTGTACGCGGTAACCCATGTTAGTCTGTACGTTGCCCTTATCATCTACCCAAGATACGCGGAACTGGATGATGCGGTCTGGAATGCAGAGACGCTCGATGAGGTTTGCCTTCTCAAACTCTGGGTGCTTGTTGTACTCTTCCTCGATAGTACCGAGAACCTGACTAACTGCCTGAATGTACTCAGGCTCGTTTGGGAATCTTCTTTGGAGATTCGCGATGACTTCTGATGCTTTCATAATCTTTAATCTTTTATTGAGTTTAAATTCTTATTTTTTATTTCTGGTTGCAAAGATACATGTTTTTCTTGAAAACACCAACAAAAAGAAAGAAAAAATGCGGAAAAAGTAGAAAAAAGTTATTTTTTAACATTCTTAACCTCGATTTGTAGCGCTTTTGTGTACGCACACCTTATTATATAAGAGACGTTTTTCGGGGTTTAAGCCTTTATCTCCGTTTTATGGAATCTTGCATTCTGACGACTTCTGTTTATCTATCCTGCGCCATAGGGCATAAATGAGCAGGATGATAGCGTAGAGGCCGATTACCTGAGACAGACTGATTCTTACGTTTTCGATGCTTGCTCCAGGCAGCATGCTGATCAGTTTTATGGCTGTATTCAAAAACTGGGTGATGCTGGTCAGGGCGCCTGATGTAAGGCTGATGAGTGGGGCGACAACCGGTGCTATGGGCGCCCATAACGTGAGTGGGGAGAACAGGATTAATGCTGCCCCAAGATATAGGATGAGGGTTGCTGCGGGAATGGCGATGTAATTGGTGAGAAGTGAATAGCACGATATTCTGCCGAAGGTGTAGACGATGACCGGAAGGGTTCCTATCTGGGCTGCCAGTGAAACGCAAAGGAGTCCCCATGCCCAACGGATGAAACGGCTGCGGATGGGGAGGAGGGTGTAAAGGGGTGTGAAGAACAACAGAATGGAGGCTACGGCCAGGAACGAAAGCTGGAAACTCAACTCGAAAAGATAGAGCGGACTGATGAAGAGCATAAATATATAAGCTGAGGATAAAGTGTTGAGAGGCAGACCGGTACGATGGAAAGCTAAGCTTAAGCTGTAGGCTGAAAGCATGATGGCTGCACGGACTGCACTTGCCGGCAATCCTATGAGAAAAACGTAGGTCCAGATGGAGATGAGGGACAGGATGATGGTGTAAACTGAGTACTTTCTGCCGCCTAGCAGAAAGATGAAAAGCTGGAAGATAATGCCTATATGAAGTCCGCTTACTGCCAAGATGTGACTGGCTCCGGAAATGGAGTAACTGTTTCGGGTGTTCGAGTCGAGTGCGCTCTTGTCGCCCAGCGCCATGGCTGCGATGACTGCATAGTCTTGCTGTTTTACGTGAAGGGAAACCAGTTTGCTTTCAATATTGCTTTTATAGCGTTCGGTATTGATTTTTGCCCGTGTGAGGTAAGACAGTTCCTGCCAGTTTTTCAGTTGTGTAGAGGTTTGGGAATCAGCTATTTGCTTGCAGGTAAGAAAAGCCCCAAGGCTCAGAATGCATAAATGAATCATCACGCATTGGGAGTAGATGAGAAACTGGTGGCTCCTGCTGAAGTAAGCTTTTTTGCTTAAAAACTTAGTAAGGAAAAAGATGATGCTGCTAAGGGCGCATGAAATAATGGAGATGATGAGCCAGAAGCGCATATTGAAATCATCATAGCCCCATTTGGCTATGATGATTCCGATCGTCAGTGTGAGGCTGATGGTCATGAGCGGGGTGAGGGGTAGCGCTTTCATCATTCCTCTTTTCTTTTAAAAGATAATTTATTTCCTATTTCTTGAATCCGAAGATGCGCTTGATGAATTTCTTCACAGCATTTTCTTTCTTCTGTGGATTTACGATAGGGGTGTGCTTGTGTGCCGCCGGCTTGTCGCCCTTTTTCTGGGCTACGCCTCTGCCACGGCCGTTGCTGCCTGGGCGAACATTGTTCTCGGTGCCTGGGCGCTGTTGGTTGCTGTTATTGCTGTTATTGCGGCGCTTCTGGCTGTTGCTGTTCTTTGGCTGCTCGCCTGGCTGGGCTGGTTTCCTGTTCTGCTGCTTTGCGTTCTGCTGCTTGTTGCCCTGCTGAGGCTGCTGTTCGTTGCTGCGTGGTGCTTTTTCCTGACGCTCGTTTGGCTTGTTTGGCTTGCGCTTGTGAGAAGTCTGGTCGCGGTCTTTCTGTCGGCGGTTCTTGGCACTGTTCTTTCCGGCCTCGCCGTTTTTGCCGTTACCGCGTCTGTTGTTTCTTCCGTTTGCGCCTTTCTTCTTCGGCTTGTTAAGCTTGATGTATTCAGGACCTTCGCCGCATTCCTCAGGGAGAGGCATTTTGTCTACCACCTTCTCCAGGAACTTCTCTATCTGCTGGAACCAGTACTGGTCTTCTTCGCTCACGAAGGTGATGGCTCTACCATCGCGGTTGGCACGGGCAGTACGGCCGATGCGGTGAACGTAATCTTCTGTATCGTGAGGAACATCGTAATTGATGACCATCTCAATATCATCGATGTCGATTCCGCGCGCCACAATATCGGTAGCTACGAGAACATCATACTGTCCGCTCTTGAACTTGAACATCACATCATCGCGCTCAGCCTGTTCCAGGTCGCTGTGCATGGCTCCGCAGTTTACTCCAATCTGCTGGAGAGAAGCTGCGAGTTGCTTCACCTTGAATTTGCTGCCGCTGAAGACGATGACGCGCTTCAGGTCGCCCGCCTTGAAGATGTCCTTGATGATGGTCATCTTCTGGGTTTCGTAGCATACGTATGCTTCCTGCTTGATTTTCTCGGCTGGCTTGCTGACGGCAAGTTTGATTTCTACCGGATTCTTGAGCAGGGTCTTAGCCAGTTCTTCTATCTTCTCAGGCATGGTTGCCGAGAACATGATGGTCTGGCAGGTCTTTGGCAGTTTTGACGCGATGGTCTTGATGTCGTCAGAGAAACCCATGTCGAGCATGCGGTCGGCCTCGTCAAGAATGAAGAAACTTACCTTGCTGAGGTCTACATTGCCCAGAGAGATATGGGAGATGAGGCGGCCCGGGGTGGCGATGACTACATCGGCGCCCATGCGGAGGCTGCGCAACTCCTGATCGTAACGGTTGCCGTCGTTGCCGCCGTATACGGCTACGCTGCTCACGCCCTGCAGGTAATAGCCGAAGCCTTGCATCGCCTGGTCTATCTGCTGGGCGAGCTCGCGGGTTGGTGACATGATGACGCAGTTGATGGCGTCTTTCGGATAACCGCCGTCATCGAGCTTGCTCAATACAGGCAGCAGATAGGCTGCGGTTTTGCCGGTTCCGGTCTGGGCTACACCCAAGACATCGTGACCTTCTAATATCTCTGGAATGCACTTTTCCTGTACAGGAGTGCATGTGTCGAAGCGCATGTCATATAAAGCGTCGAGCACGTTGTCGTTTAAATCTAATTCGTCGAAATACATTCTTCTATAGTTTATAGTTTACAGTTTATAGTTTATAGGGGAGCATGGCTGCTATAAACTCTTAATTATTAATTGATAATTACCTCGGTGCCTTGCGGTAGCAGAAGTAGGCTACGATGGCGAAGAGGAAGTTTGGAAGCCACGCTGCCAGAACAGACGGGAAGTTGGCCTGGATGGCGAAGGTGGCCGAAACCGTCTGCAGCATGATGTAGCCGAAACTCAGCGCAAGTCCAACGCCCAATGCTGCTCCCATGCCGCCCTTGCGCTTGCGGGCTGAGAGGGAGACGCCGATGATGGTGAGGATGAACGAAGCGAAGGAAGAGGCGATGCGCTTGTGGTATTCTACCTCGTACTGCACTACGTTGCCCGAACCGCGGTTAATCTGCTTGGAGATGTAATCGCGGAGCTCAGGACTGGTGAAGGTTTCCTGCTGACCCTTGGAATAGACCAGGTCGGTAGGTTCCATCATGATGATGGTGTCCTTCTGGGCTCCGCTCGTAATATGCTCCTTCATGCCCTGGAGCTTGCGGATTTTCCAGTTGCTCAGTTTCCAGTGATACTTGCTGTCGGAAATGGTGTCGTACTGGATGTCCATCGCTGTAAGGTGGCTTACGAGTTTCTTGTCCTGGAACTTGTCGAGACAGAATCCGTAGCCGCGTTTCATGCTGTTGTCGTAATGCTGCATATAGGCAATCACTCCCTTGTCTACCTGCAGCTGTACATTCTCGGCACTGGTATTCTTCTTCTTGTTCTTGTACATCGTCTCGAAGTTCTGCCTGATGACGGTTCCGTGGGGAATGACGTAGGCTGAAAGCCCGAAGGAGAGGGCTGAGAGCAGCACGCAGGTAATCATGTATGGGCGAAGGAGACGCTTGAAGGATACTCCCGACGCCAGAATGGCGATGATTTCGGAATTGCTTGCCAGTTTGGTGGTGAAGAGAATGACCGCCACGAACACGAACAGCGCACTGAAGAGGTTGGCAAAATAGGGCACGAAGTTGGCGTAGTAATCGAAGATGATTGCGCGCGCCGGTGCATGGTGCTCTGTGAATTTTGACAGGTTCTCGTTGAAGTCGAAGACGATGGCGATGGAGATGATCAGGGCGATGGAGAAGAAATAGTAGCCCAGAAACTTCTTGATAATGTACCAGTCGAGCTTCTTGATGTACCTGAACGGGTTGAGAAACCTGAATATGCGCAGGAACCAGAGCTTGTGAGCCAGCCAGCGCACAGCCCTGATGAGCCACCCGAACTTGCGGGAAGCCCATCGGACGGTGCGGTAGAGCCGGCGGTGTTTTCTTATTTTCTTAAAATCTTTCATGATGCTTGCTTACTTAAATTCTTCGGCCAAGCTGGTCGATGATGGAATTCTTCCATGCCACGAAATCGCCCTGCTCGATATGATGGCGGGCATCGGTCACGAGGCGCAGATAGAAAGAGAGGTTGTGGATGCTGGCTATCTGCATCGCCAGCAGCTCCTGGGCCTTGAAGAGGTGGTGGAGGTAGGCCTTCGTGGTTACGAGGTCGATGTCGCAGCCGTTTGGATCTATCGGACTGAAGTCTTTCTCCCACTTCTTGTTGCGCATGTTCATCGTGCCCTGATAGGTGAAGAGCATGGCGTTGCGGCCGTTGCGGGTCGGCATTACGCAGTCGAACATGTCTACGCCGCGCTCGATGGCTTCGAGGATGTTCTGCGGGGTTCCTACGCCCATCAGATATCTCGGCTTGTCTTTCGGCAGGATTTCGTTCACTACTTCTATCATCTCATACATCACCTCGGTAGGCTCTCCTACGGCAAGTCCGCCGATGGCATTTCCGTCGGCTCCCTTGTCGGCAATGTATTTGGCTGCTTCGCGGCGCAGTTCCGGGAAGGTGCAGCCCTGAACGATAGGGAAGAGACTCTGCTGATAGCCGTAGAGGGGCTCGGTTTCGTTGAACCGCTTGATGCAGCGGTCTAGCCAGCGCTGGGTGAGCATGAGGCTGTTCTTGGCGTACTGGTAATCGCTCTGTCCCGGTGGACATTCATCGAAGGCCATCATGATGTCGGCTCCGATGATGCGCTCGGTGTCCATTACATTCTCCGGTGTGAAGAAGTGCTTGCTGCCGTCGATGTGGGAGCGGAACTCGCAGCCTTCTTCCTTGAGCTTGCGGATGCCGGTGAGCGAGAAGACCTGGAAGCCGCCGCTGTCGGTGAGGATAGGACGGTCCCAGCCGTTGAACTTGTGCAATCCGCCTGCTGCCCTGATGACGTCAAGACCTGGGCGCAGGTAGAGGTGATAGGTGTTTCCGAGGATAATCTGTGCCATGATCTGCTTCTTGAGTTCCTCGAAGTGGACGCCCTTCACGCTTCCTACGGTTCCTACGGGCATGAAGATTGGGGTCTTGATCTGTCCGTGGTCGGTGGTGATGATGCCTGTACGCGCATCGCTTGCTTTATCTGTTACTTGTAATTCAAATTTCATTTCTATTCTTTTTTATCATTTTCCTCAATGCTGAAGTCTGTAGGGGTTTTCACCTTCTCGTCGGTCAGCGCGAACTGCCAGACGTCAGCCACGTTCTCTACATAGTGGAAGTCTACGCCCTTGAGATATTTCTCCGGTATTTCCTCTACGTTCTTCTGGTTTTCCCTGCACATCACGATGTGCTTGATTCCTGCCCGCTTGGCTGCCAGAATCTTCTCCTTGATTCCGCCTACCGGGAGCACTTTGCCGCGGAGGGTTATCTCGCCGGTCATGGCTGTGTTGGCACGCACCTTGCGCTGGGTGATGGCTGAGGCGATGCTGGTGGCGATGGTGATTCCGGCAGAAGGACCGTCTTTCGGGGTGGCTCCCTCAGGCACGTGGATGTGGATGTTCCACTGCTCGAAGATGCGGTAGTCTACCTGGAGCAGGTCGATGTGCGACTTGACGTATTCCAGTGCGATAATGGCTGATTCCTTCATCACGTCGCCCAGGTTTCCGGTCAGGGTGAGCTTGCCTGCCTTGCCCTTGCTGAGCGAGGTTTCGATGTAGAGGATTTCGCCGCCCACTGAGGTCCAGGCTAGTCCGGTTACCACTCCTGCATAGTCGTTGCCCTGGTAGATGTCGCGGTTGAACGGCGGATTGCCCAGCAGGTCTTTTACTTCGGCAGGGGTGATGGTGTAGTTCTTCAGCTCCTGGTTGCAGGCAAGTTTGTAAGCCATCTTGCGCAGACTCTTGTCAATCTGCTTCTTCAGCTGTCTTACGCCGCTCTCCCGGGTGTAGTGCTCGATGATGAACTCGAGGGCATTCTTGTTGAAACTTACCTTTGGCGAAACCTTGTCGAGTCCGGTGCTTTCCAGCTCTTCCGGTACGAGGTGGCGCTTGGCAATCTCTGTCTTCTCTTCGGTGATGTAGCCGCCTACTTCTATCAGCTCCATACGGTCGAGGAGCGGACGCGGAATGACGCTCAGGTCATTGGCTGTGGCGATGAAGAGTACCTTGGAGAGGTCGTAATCCATATCGAGATAATTGTCGTGGAAGGCATTGTTCTGTTCCGGGTCCAGCACTTCGAGCAGGGCTGATGCTGGGTCGCCGTTGAAATTGCTCTGCGCCACCTTGTCAATCTCGTCGAGGATGAAGACCGGATTGTTGCTGCCTGCCTTCAGCATGTTCTTGATGATGCGGCCCGGCATGGCTCCCACATAGGTGCGGCGGTGACCGCGGATTTCGGCTTCATCGTGCAGACCGCCCAGCGACATGCGTACATATTTGCGCTTCATGGCTGCTGCGATGCTCTTGCCCAGACTGGTCTTTCCTACGCCCGGAGGACCGTAGAGGCAGAGGATAGGACTCTTGCCGCCGCCGTTCAGTGCTCTTACGGCGAGGAATTCCAGGATGCGTTCCTTCACATTCTCCATGCCGTAGTGGTCGTGGTTCAGAATGCGCTTGGCACGGGTCAGACTGAGGTCGTCCTGGGTGTAGGAGTTCCAAGGCAAATCTACCATGGTCTGCAGGAATCCTATCTGTATCGAATAGTCAGGACTCTGCGGGTTCAGGGTGTCGAGCTTGGCAATTTCTTTCTTGAAGATTTTGGCAGTTTCCTCGCTCCAGTTCTTCTTTTTCGCCTTCTCCAGAATCTCCTTCTTCTCCGGACTGGCGTTGCCTTCTCCCAGTTCTTCCCTGATGTTCTTGATCTGCTGCTTGAGGAAGTATTCCTTCTGCTGTTCATCGAGGTCGTAGTGGGTTTTGTTCTCAATCTCAGTCTGGATGCGTAGCAGATGGCGCACCTTGTTCAGGGATCTGATGGCAATCATGATGCGCTCGCTGAGATTTTCCTCTTTCAGCATCTTGATTTTATCCTCGATGGAGAAAGGGAGGAGGGAGCACATGAAGTTGCACTGCATATGAATGCTCGAGAGTTCGTTGATGGCCTGGATGGCCTCATCAGTATAGTTGGCGTTTGATTTGATATAGTCTGTCGCTTCGTAATGGAAGTTCTCGTAGAGCATTCTGAAGAGTTCATCGTTGTTCTCGTCAGGCCATTTCTCCGGAAGACTTTTTACGTCAATTACTGTGTAAGGCTCTTTTTGAACGAGATGTTTCATCTGGCATCTGCCCAGACCCTGGATGATGATGCTCATCTGCTCTGTGCCAGGCATCTTGATCACCTTGATGAGTTTGGCGAAGACACCTACAGGGTAGAGGTCTTCTTCGTAGGGCGATTCTGTATCTTTGTTCTTCTGGCAGAATACGCAGAATATGGTGTCTGGTTTCTTTTCCAGCATCCGGACAAGATTCAGACTTTCCTTTCTGCCCACAACGATAGGGGTCATGTTGGTAGGGAAAACTACAATATCTCGCATGCAGAGGGTAGGGTACAAACCTTCTTCCTGGTCTTCGATCAGGGTTTTCGGGTCGCCCTCATAGTCTGCAATCATTTGTATTCGGGTACTTGTTCTTCTATTATCCATTTTGTTATGATTTCTATATTTCCGTGCAAAGGTACTCATTTTTTGTGAAATATCGTGGAAGATGATAGATTATTTAATAATAAAATTGCTTTTTCTATATATTAGTACCCGTTTTTATAGATGTAAGTAGCTGCTTTTGCAGGTGGAAGTGGCAATTTCTGCTGCTTGCGATAAAATAAATCGGCGGCGCATTCGTTTTCTTCTGTAAAGAGACAGAAGAATTTATGGGTAATTTTCGATTTAAACAGTTTGAGATAGAGCAAGACCGTTGTGCCATGAAAGTGGGAACTGACGGCGTTTTGCTGGGTGCATGGGCGCAAGGTGGCAGGCGGGTTCTGGACATTGGTTCCGGAACGGGACTGATTTCGCTCATGATGGCGCAGCGTTTTCCTGAAGCTGAGGTAGTGGGGATTGATATGGATGCTGATGCCTGCGGACAGGCGAGGGAAAATGTGATGGCAAGTCCGTTTCGCGACAGGGTGGAAATAGAATGCTGCAGACTGCAGGATTTCGGGGGAACTTCGGAAGCTGCTGAGGCTTTGGAAACTGCTGAAGATTTGAAGTCTGCCGGTGTTTTTGATGCGATAGTGAGCAATCCTCCGTTCTTTGTAGATAGCTTGAAAAATCCGGACAGTAAGAGGACGATGGCGAGACATACGGACAGTCTTCCGTTCCGCGATTTGTTTGCGGGTGTAAAACGGCTGCTTTCTGATGACGGCATTTTCTCTGCAATTGTTCCCGTAGAAGTAGTGGAGCAGTTTGTTGCAGAGTCTTGTATATTAGGTTTTTATCTTATACGGAAGTGTGGTGTGAAGACGGTAGAGCACAAGCAGCCAAAGCGCTTTATGCTGAGTTTTGCCAAGCATCGCATTTCGCCTTATGAAGAGCATGTTGAAACGATGATGGATTCGCAGGGAAACCGCTCGGAATGGTATAGGAAAATAACGGAAGAATTCTATCTTAGTGAGTAGTGATTACTAATCACTACTCACTACTTAAAGGTTCAGCTTCTTCTGTACCAGTTTGCTGATAGCTTCTACTCTTTTGCTCTGGCGCTGGATGTCTTTATGAATATCATCGCGCACGGCATTGATGTCGTTGAAGAAATCGGCAAAGGCAGACTGAATCATGTTCGGCTTGCGGTCGTTCTTGTTGGCAAATGGGTTCACCAGCATCTTGATTCCCTTTTCTTCCAGATGGATATCAATCTCTGCACCCGTCATCACAGGGTCGCCATCATAATGGATTACGCCTGGCTGACTGCGGGTGATATGGAGCTTCTTGCAGCGGAACGACTTGATCTTCGAGTTCTTGTCCAACGTCTTGTTGAACATGTCGAAACTTACCTGAGGCGCCTCGATTACATCGAATGGTTCCATGATGACAACATCCATCAAACCGTCGCTCATGGATGCTTGAGGGGCAATATAGGCATTGTTGCCATACTGAGATGCGTTGGCACAGGAAATGAGGAACGCCTTATACTGCTTGGTGCCCGTCTCGTCCTCCAGCGTGTAAGTCTCAGGCTTATACTTCAATCCCTCGCGCAGGATATTTTCAGCATAAGTGATAGGACCACGCTTGCCGCTCTCGGCAAACTTCATGCTGACGAAAGCGTCAAAGCCCATGCCGCAGGTGCAGAAGAACGGGTGGTCGTTGATGACACCATAATCCAGATCTCTAATCTGGCATTGGTTGATGACCTCTATGCATTTCTTCAGGTTCATCGGGAGCAGCAGATGTCTTGCCAATCCGTTGCCCGAACCGCAAGGCAGAATGCCGAGGGCAGTATCGGAGTGAACCAGTGAGCGGGCCACCTCGTTGACGGTTCCGTCACCGCCAACCGCCACAACCACATCTACATGGTTGTTCTTCGCTTCGGTAGCAATTTCCGAAGCGTGCCCAGCTCTTTCAGTCATTCTTATCTCGTACTCAAAAAGCTCTTTGTCCAAAACAGAATCTATCAGACTGGGAACTGCCGCCTTGCTGGCTGTTCCTGAAATCGGATTCATGATGAAAAGTATCTTTTTCTTCATTATATAGTCAAGAGTTTGTAAAATTTAGGCTGCAAAAGTAATAAAAATACCCAAAATAACAAGAAATATCGATTAAAAAAACTATAAAAGTAAACTTTCTTATAAAAAAAGCCATTTTATTGAGTTCTTTTTTGTATCTTTGCATCCTGAAACTTAGAAAAATATAAAAAAAGATAATAAAGTACACCTATTAATAATGGGACAATTACAAGAAAGATACAAGAATTATCGTGAACCTCAGAAGTATATGGCTGCCGGTGTGTATCCATATTTCCGCGAGATCACAAGTAAGCAGATGACAGAGGTAACCGACATCGATGGTCATAAAATCCTGATGTTCGGTTCTAATGCTTATCAAGGTTTGACTAACGACCAGCGTGTTATTGATGCAGCAAAGGCTGCGCTCGACAAGTATGGTTCTGGTTGTGCAGGAAGCCGTTTCCTCAATGGTACGCTCGATTTGCACGTGCAGCTCGAAAAGGAGCTTGCTGAGTTTATGGGCAAGGATGAAACTTTGTGCTTCTCTACAGGATTCTCTGTAAATCAGGGTGTCTTGGCTTGCGTAGTAGGTCGTAACGACTATATTATCTGCGATGACCGCGACCACGCAAGTATCGTAGATGGCCGCCGCCTCTCATTCGCTACCCAGCTTCACTACAAGCACAACGATATGGAAGATTTGGAGCGCGTGCTCTCTAAGCTCCCTGAGGAGGCTATCAAGCTCATCGTTGTGGACGGTGTGTTCTCTATGGAGGGCGACCTGGCTAACTTGCCTGAAATCGTTAAGCTTAAGCATAAGTACAACTGCTCTATCATGGTAGACGAGGCTCATGGTCTTGGCGTATTCGGCAAGCAGGGTCGTGGTGTATGCGACCACTTCGGTCTGACCGATGAGGTAGACCTCATCATGGGTACATTCTCTAAGAGTCTGGCTTCTATCGGCGGTTTCATCGCATCAGACAAGGATACGATCAACTTCCTCCGTCACAACTGCCGTACTTACATCTTCAGCGCCTCTAACACTCCAGCTGCCACAGCAGCAGCTCTCGAGGCTCTCCACATCATTCAGAATGAGCCAGAGCGTTTCGAGAATCTCTGGGATGTAACCAACTATGCCTTGAAGCGTTTCCGCGAGGAAGGTTTCGAGATTGGCGAGACAGAGAGTCCTATCATTCCTCTCTACGTACGCGATGCTGAGAAGACATTCGTTGTTACCAAGATGGCTTACGATGCAGGTGTGTTCATCAACCCTGTTATTCCTCCAGCTTGTGCTCCTCAGGATACATTGGTACGTTTCGCACTCATGGCTACTCATACAAGAGAGCAGGTTGAGCAGGCTGTCCAGATCTTGAAGAAGATTTTCGTAGAAGAGGGAATCATCAAGTAAAATCAGATTTTCCGGTCTGAAATCAGATTTGCCGGTCTTCTCGGTTTGACAGATTCGGGCAGTCGGTTTCTGATTTAGAAGTTCAGCAAGTATGGTTGCGGTTCTTTTCCGCCACTATATATAATAAGGTATAAGGGCAATTCCGGATAGGGGTTGCCCTTATTTTTTGCCTGTTTCCCAGCCATTTTGCATTAAAATGCATATTTTTTGAAAAAAGTTAGGGAAAAATTTGGTGGAATCGAAAAAATGTAGTACCTTTGCACTCGCAATTCAGAAATGATGCTTAAAGCAATGCTTAAGAGGTGTCGTAGAGATGAGTAAGCGGGGTGTAGCGCAGCCCGGTAGCGCTCCTGTTTTGGGAACAGGTGGTCGCA
>ERZ1026988.593-NODE-593-length-13538-cov-13.665653_pt1 | contig 13538 bp, 9 predicted proteins | sample MGYA00519291_ERZ1026988 | MGnify/ENA primary metagenome ERZ1026988 (study PRJEB26926, sample SAMN06164795) | human gut metagenome | biome: ENVO:00009003; feature: ENVO:2100002; material: ENVO:00002003 | host: Homo sapiens | place: USA | collected 2012 ... | reverse complement strand
TTTAGACAAAAAATATAATTAGTTTATTATTAACATTAAAAAATATATTAACGGGGTGAAACTTAGTGGCAAAAAAAACAACACCGATGATGGAACAATATCAAAAGGTAAAAGATCAATATCCAGATGCCTTTTTATTTTACCGACTTGGTGATTTTTATGAGCTATTTAATGACGATGCAGTTAAAGGAGCGCAACTTCTTGAGCTAACATTAACCACGAGAAACCATAGTGCGAAAAATCCGATTCCAATGTGTGGAGTGCCCCATCGCGCGGTTAACAACTATATTGATATTTTAATTGATAAGGGTTATAAAGTAGCAATCTGCGAACAGATGGAAGACCCTAAAAAGGCGAAGGGAATGGTTAAACGAGCCGTTACCCGCTTAATTACACCTGGAACGCAAATGGATTTAAATGGTGAACAGGCACGTGATAACAATTATCTTGCAGCGATTAGTGGACAAAATGGGGTATTTAGTATTGCCTACACCGACTTATCGACTGGGGAGCTTAAAACGACAAGCTTAAATAATGCAAATGATGCGGTCAATGAATTGGTTAATCTCCAAAGCAAGGAAGTAGTTGTGGATGGTGAGTTGCCAGTTGAAATAACAACTCAGTTTAAGCAACGAAATATCCTTCAATCACATCAGCCAACGGTCCTTAAAAATGCTGAGATTAGCTATCTTACTCAAGACCTTGATGATCAAGCCCAACAGCACGTTGTTGCGTTACTTGTGTCATACTTATTAACGACCCAAAAGCGATCTTTGGCCCATATGCAAAAAGCAATTGCATATCAACCAAGTTCTTTTATGAAGATCGACCACTATTCAAAAACAAATCTTGAATTAATGCGCAATATGCGAAGTGGGAAGCGTCAAGGGACCTTGGCATGGCTTTTGGATGAGACAAAAACAGCGATGGGCAGTCGTCTCCTTAAACGGTGGATTGACCGGCCGCTGATTAATCAAAATGCAATCAGTGAACGACAAGATAAAGTCCAAGAGTTATTAGACCACTATTTTGAGCGAAGTAATTTGCAGCAAGAGTTAATTAAAGTATACGACCTTGAACGCTTAGCAGGGCGGGTTGCCTATGGAAGTGTTAATGGGCGTGATCTTATTCAACTTAAGACTTCTTTAAAGCAAGTTCCTAAAATAAAATACGTTTTAGAAACCCTTGATTCACCTGTCTTTGAAGAATTACAAAAACAATTGGATCCCTTGGACGATGTGGCAGATTTAATTGATCAATCAATTATTGAAGAACCGCCAATTGCTGTTACTGAAGGTGGCGTAATTAAGGATGGCTATAATGACCAATTAGACCAATACCGTGATGCGATGAATAATGGAAAACAGTGGATTGTGGACCTGCAAGAACATGAACGGAAATTAACGGGCATAAATAACCTCAAAATTGGTTATAATCATGTATTTGGCTATTATATTGAGGTTACAAAAGTTAATCTTGATAAGCTTCCTAAAGATCGCTATGAGCGTAAACAAACATTAGTTAATGCTGAACGTTTTTCTACTCCAGAATTAAAAGAAAAAGAGGCATTGATAATGGGGGCGCAAGAAAAGTCAACAGCCTTGGAATATGATATTTTTGTTAAAATCCGTGAACAAGTCAAGGGACAAATTACACGCCTGCAAAAATTAGCACAACAACTTGCAGAATTAGATGTACTTCAAAGCTTTGCGGTTGTTAGTGAAGACTACCACTTTGTCCGTCCTGAAATGAATACTGGTCACGTATTAAAGATTAAAGATGGTCGTCACCCAGTTGTGGAAAAGTTTATGGGACACCAAGAATATGTGCCTAATGATGTTTTGATGGGAGAAGATACTGATATTCTCCTGATTACTGGGCCAAACATGTCAGGGAAGAGTACTTATATGCGTCAGCTAGCATTGATTGCGGTAATGGCACAAATTGGCTGTTTTGTTCCTGCCAAATCTGCTGAATTGCCAATTTTTGATCAAGTCTTTACCCGAATTGGGGCAGCTGACGACTTAATCTCTGGGGAAAGTACTTTTATGGTTGAAATGATGGAAGCAAATAATGCTTTGACCCATGCCACAGATCGTAGTTTGATTCTCTTTGATGAAATTGGCCGAGGAACCGCAACTTATGATGGGATGGCATTAGCTCAAGCGATTATTGAGTACGTTCATCAGCATGTTCGTGCCAAGACGCTATTTTCAACTCACTATCATGAACTGACAGCTCTTGAGAATAGCTTGGCGCGGCTTAAAAATGTTCATGTAGGGGCAACGGAAAAAGATGGGGAGTTAGTATTCTTGCATAAGGTAAGTACAGGTCCTGCAGATAAGTCGTATGGAATCCACGTGGCTAAACTAGCAGGAATGCCATCCTCATTGTTAAAACGTGCAGATACTATTTTGCAAAAATTAGAGCAAAAGGATGTAAAACTACCGAATACGCCTAAACCGGCAACAGATAATTACCATACAGAACCAATATCAGCGAAGATAAATGAAGCGGCACCGGTAAAGAAAGAGGCTGCACCAGTCGTTGAAGATAATGGTCAACTTGAATTATTTGCCACTCAGCCTGAGAAAAAAGAATCGAGTGTTGATCGGCGGATTTTGCACCAATTAAAAGAACTTAATTTAATGGGGATGACACCCATGGATGTAATGAATCAAATTTATAAGTGGCAGCAGAAATTGAAATAAGGTGATATTTAATGGGAAAGATTCATGAATTAGATAATATTTTAGCCAATCAAATTGCTGCCGGTGAAGTGATTGAACGTCCAGCATCAATTGTAAAAGAATTAGTTGAAAATTCATTGGATGCCCATAGTCACCGTGTAGATATTATTGTTGAAAATTCAGGTTTAGACAGCGTGCGCGTGATTGATGATGGTGACGGAATCGCTGCTGAAGATATTAGTCTAGCATTTCACCGTCATGCAACTAGTAAGATTAATTCTCGCCATGACCTCTTTAAGGTGCAGACGATGGGCTTTCGTGGGGAAGCGTTACCTAGTATTGCTTCAGTCGCTGATGTAACTCTTACGACTGCTCAAGCTGGTCAAGAAGAAGGAACAATGATTCATTTGCGGGGCGGAAAAGAATTAGTAGTGAAGCCGGCTGGTGCGCGTCAAGGAACCGATATTAAGGTAACCGACTTATTCTTTAACACTCCTGCGCGATTAAAGTACTTAAAATCACCTCAAACGGAGCTAACCAGAATTACGGACATCATTAACCGACTTGCCCTTGCAAATCCAGCGGTTGCTTTTAGCTTTACCCATAATGGGCGGGAATTATTTCGTTCGGCAGGTAATAATAACTTACAGCAAGTAGTTGCCGCAATTTATGGCGTTCAAGCAGGACGTAAGATGCTTGAGATAAGTGGTGCAGATGATGATTTTAAGGTTAGTGGTTTTGTTTCCTTGCCAGAATTAACACGTGCATCACGTCAATATATAACAATCACAATCAACCATCGGTATATTCGTAATTTTGAATTAACAAAGGCCATTATTCAGGGATATGAATCAAAACTAATGGTTGGCCGTTATCCGATCGCGGTAATTAACATTGATCTAGATCCAGTTTTAGTTGATGTGAATGTCCATCCGGCTAAACGTGAGGTCCGTTTGAGCAAAGAACAGCAACTAATAAAATTGATTGCTGAAACGATTCGGCAGCGGATAGCGGTTGAGAACTTGATTCCGGATGTCGATGCTGACCAATTCATTCCTAATGATGATGAGGTAGCGGACCTTGATCGCCGGTTAAAGGAAGCATCACCTGTTTATCATGCCGCCCCGATTTCAGCAGTGCCAGCAACAGAGAAGGCGGCAACTGAGATTCCAACTCCCGAAGCTGATAATCCAGCACATGCTGACGCGCTTGATAGTGAGATTCCAGCACCGATCGTTATCCACCATCTTGAAGATTTAAATACGCCCGCAATGCAAAAATTTGATGAGCGTTATCAAAATGAAGGTGAAGTTACGCCATTTTCTGCTCCAGTTCCCACTATGACTAAGAAGCCAGTAAAACCTGCAAATATTGAATTAGATGTCCATGATAAACAAGATCAGCAGCAAAATCGGTTTCCTGATCTTCAATATATTGGTCAGCTTCAGGGAACCTTTTTATTAGCACAAGCAGGAGATGGTCTTTACATTGTTGACCAACATGCTGCTCAGGAGCGAATCAATTATGAGTATTACCGCCAAAAAATTGGGGAAGTGAGCGCCGATCAGCAAAATTTCTTGGTTCCGCTTGTTCTTAATTATTCGACTGTCGATGCAATGACAATTAATCAGCATCTCGATACGCTGGCAGCGGTTGGATTAGAATTAGAGTCATTTGGTCAGAATAGTTTTATTTTGCGTTCCCATCCAACCTGGTTTAAAGAGGGGCAAGAAGAAGACACGGCCGAAGAAATGATTGATTGGTTAATTAAGAATGGAAAACTAACCGTTAAAGAATTTCGAATGAAGACAGCGATTATGATGAGCTGCAAGCGGGCCATCAAGGCTAACCACCACCTTGACGAACGGGAAGCTAAAGCCTTGCTGAAACGGTTGCCACAATGTGAGAATCCTTTTAATTGTCCACATGGGCGTCCGGTAACTGTTCATTTTAATGATCAGGATTTAGAAAAAATGTTTAAACGAATTCAGGATTCACACACCCCGTATGCGGATGATTTTGATGACCATGAATTTTAAGGAGGAATTACCTTGTACGAATACTTAACAGGCCTTGTAACCGTTGTTGCACCACAATATATCGTTGTTGATGTTAATGGGGTTGGCTATAAATTATTAGTTGCTAATCCCTATCGTTATCAAGAGGATCGGACTAAGAAGGTCCAAGTATATGTTTACCAAGCAGTTCGTGAAGATAATATTTCCTTGTTTGGTTTCACAGATCAAAATGAAAAAAATCTATTTATGCAATTAATCAATGTTTCCGGAATTGGGCCAAAGAGTGCTTTAGCAATTTTAGCTAACCCTGATCATCAAGGGCTTGTTGATGCAATTACTAATAATAATGTTAGCTATTTAACTAAGTTCCCAGGAATCGGGAAAAAGACAGCTTCGCAAATTGTGTTAGACTTACGTGATAAGCTCACTAATGAAAGCAGCAGCTCACTATTTGCAACAACTCAGCTTACCGTTGATGCAACAGTAAATCGTGAGTTGAAAGATGCTTTGGAAGCATTGGCCGCATTAGGATACAAGGAACGGGACATTAAAAAGGTTCAAAAGGCATTAATGAAAGAAGAACAAATGGCAACCGATGAATACTTAAGACAAGCATTAAGGTTGCTTAACTAGGAGGTGCAAGACTTGTGGAAAATGATCATGGTATTTTATCAGATCACCCATCAGGAGAAGAAGAAAGCCAAGTTGAGATAACTCTTCGACCACAGAAACTAAGGGAATATATTGGTCAACCTAAAATCAAGCACGAACTAGAAGTATATATTAAGGCGGCCCAATCCCGGGAAGAAGCCCTTGACCATGTATTGTTATATGGTCCTCCAGGATTAGGAAAGACAACTTTAGCGATGGTAATAGCTAATGAGATGGGCGTTAATATCAGAACGACTAGTGGACCAGCGATCGAAAAGCCAGGAGATTTGGTTGCTTTATTGAATGAGTTGAAACCAGGGGATGTCCTTTTTGTTGATGAAATCCACCGGTTACCCAAAGTTGTGGAAGAAATGCTTTATTCAGCGATGGAAGATTACTATATTGATATTGTTATTGGTGAGGGACCAACTGCGCACCCCGTTCATTTTCCCCTTCCGCCATTTACATTAATTGGGGCAACGACACGGGCCGGAATGTTATCGGCACCATTACGTGATCGTTTCGGGATCGTTGAACACATGAACTACTATACTCAAGATGAACTGACAAAAATTATTTTTCGTTCTGCCAAGATTTTCCATACTAGCATTCAAGATGAAGGGGCCCATGAACTATCTCTTCGTTCACGTGGTACGCCGCGAATCGCAAACCGCCTTTTAAAACGGGTACGTGATTTTGCTCAGGTAGCAGGGAAACAAAGCATTGATTCAGCAATTGTTAAGCAAGCATTATCCCTTCTCCAAGTTGATGATCGGGGCTTAGATGAGATTGATCGGAAAATGCTATTAACGATGATCAATTTCTACCATGGAGGTCCAGTGGGATTAAAAACAATTGCGGCAAATATTGGTGAAGAAACTAATACGATTGAAGAAATGTATGAACCATATCTATTACAGATTGGCTTTATTAGTCGCACCCCTCGCGGCCGGTTAGTGACACCGACAGCGTATGAACATTTAGGGATTGAATATCCTACTGATAAAAATTGATTGAGGGAAATTATGTGTAAGTTAGAATTTACAATTAATCAAAGTGATCACCAAGCACGAACTGGGCTTTTGCAGGTTAATGGACGACAAATTGAAACACCGGCTTTGGCTGCAAGTGGAGATGAATTAGCAAAGTTATCACCTATCCAGCTTAATCAGGCTGGTGTAAGCGTAGTTAAGACAAGTGGGTTAAAGCGATGGCTAAAATATGATTCGATGACTGAAAAATTAGGAGACCTCCATCGTTTTTTCCAGTGGGATGGTCTTTTACTTGTGGACTTGGAAACTGAGGAGGCCTATCACTTAGCAAAACCGCGTGGAAAAAAACACGATGGCGTTCGGTTTCATGATCCGGCAACTAGACAACTAAAATTCTGGCAACCAGAAACTGCCCTTCAAGTTCAAGAAGCACTTGGGGCTGATATTTTTCAAAGTTTTGACCAGGCAACAGATTATTATGCGCCAGTTGATGATCTGAAAGCAGGGGTAAAACAAACTAGTGACTGGTTATCTGTTGTTAAGCCCCAAAAAGGACAATCCCTTGGTTCGATTGGTGGGGGCGGCTTAAAAGATTTGCGGACAGCCAGTATTAAGGCGGTCGATGAGGCTGAGTTAAGCGGCTATCGTTTGAGTGGGATCCCTAACAACTTAGATGATCAAGAGTTTAGCCGAATCATTAATGAAATTACGCCTAAACTAGAAGAGGAGAAACTGCGCTACCTCCCTGCTGCACTTTCTTTTGACCAAATGATAGAGGCAATTTTAGCAGGAGTAGATTTAATTGATAGCAATCTAGCAGCTAAAAAAGCGGCAAATGGGATTGCACTAGTTAATCAAGGAGCGACAGTTCTTCATCTTGATCGTCAACATTTTAGCTTCGATTCAGAAGTACTTGATCGTCAATGTGCGTGTGCAACTTGTCGCGCGGGCTATTCAAGGGCATTGCTCCATAGCTTAATTACCAACCATAGCTTTTACGGTGAACAACTTTTGCTGCAGCATAATCTGTTTACCCTCAATAAATTAATGAGTAGTCTACGACAAGCAATTAAATATCATCAAACAAAAAAATTTGTTCAAGAATTATTGCAGAATCAATAGAGCATATAGCTTTTTGCAGTAAAGTTTGTTAAAGTTAATATTAGTTAACTTTTTGAAGGGATGGATAAACCGTGAATAGTTTGAGTAGTTTTGTTCTTGGTGCTGCTTCATCTAATAATGCAAGTGGTTACTCAGGAATTATTTTAATCATCTTAATGGTAGCATTAATGTACTTCTTTATGATTCGCCCACAACAAAAGCAACGTAAAGAACACCAAGAGATGATGAATGAATTACACCCAGGTGATGAAGTTGTTACGATTGGTCGGATGCATGGTAAGATTGATTCAATCAATAAGGCTGATCGGACAGTTACTTTAGATTGTGAAGGGATCTACCTTACTTTTGATATGGTGGCAATTGCCCGTGTTATCAAACGAGCAGATGCACCAGCTAGTGAAGCTCCCCAAGATAATAAAGCTGTTGCTAGTTCTGCAGCTGACAGTTCTGCAGCTGCTTCAGCAGATAGCGCTGCTAGTGAGCCTGCATCTGCAGCGAGTGCTAGCGATGAACAAAAAGACAGCGAAGAAAAGTAATTTAATTTAGATGAAAATAGTCGTAAACAGGCGAATATTTTCATCTTTTTTATTTGGTTGTTAATCGCGTTTATTGCTATACTAAAAGATAGTGTTAAATTTTATTCGGGTAAGGAGAATAGCATAATGGCAGATCCATTAACAGCAATTTTTGAACAAATCAAAAAATACAATAAAATAATTATTCATCGGCATCAACGCCCTGATCCAGATGCAATTGGCTCCCAAGTTGGCCTTGCGGAAATTTTACGGGCTTCATTTCCATACAAGCAAATTTATGTTGTAGGGAAGCATATTCCAGGGTTTGATTGGATCGGTGAGATGGATACGATTGACAATCAGACGTTTGATGATGCATTAGTAATTGTTACGGATACAGCAAATGCGCCACGAATTGATGATCGGCGCTTTGATAATGGGGACGAGCTTATTAAGATTGATCACCACCCTAACGATGAACCCTTTGGCGATATTATGTGGGTTGAACCAGATGCTTCTAGCTGTTCTGAAATGATTTATAGTTTTTATCAACGATTTGCAAAAGAATTAACGCTTCCCCAGAAGGCTGCCCATGCCTTATACGCAGGAATTATTGGCGATACAGGTCGTTTCCTTTATCCAGCAACAACTCCTCGAACTATGCTAGTTGCAGGTTCGTTAATGGCGGCCGGCGCAAATGCAGCGGAAATTAGTCAGCACGAAAATGAAATTACCTTACCAGTGGCCCGTCTATCAGCATATGTTTATGAGAATTTGCAGATATTAGATAATGGAGCCGCATATGTTATCTTAACCAATGAAATTTTAGAGCAATTTGGATTAACTGAAGCCGGGACATCCGCAATTGTTTCTTTACCAGGTCGAATTCATGATGTTATTGCCTGGGCGATCTTTGTAGAACAAGAAGATGGCCATTATCGCATTCGTCTCCGTTCAAAGGGGCCAACAATTAATGAATTAGCTAAGCAGCACGACGGCGGTGGACATCCCCTTGCTAGTGGCGCCAAGGCTAAAGATGAAGCAGAAATCAAACAAGTGATTGATGAATTGGACCAATTAACACAAAGTTATGCAAACCAAAAATGAAAGGGAAATAGCTATGAGTGATAAAAAATTTGCTGATTTTCAGTTACAACCTTATCTGTTAACAGCGATTCAAAAAATTAATTTTCGTCAACCGACACCGGTCCAACAACGAGTAATACCAGTGATTATGGCTGGACGAAGTGTTGTAGGGCAATCAGCGACCGGTAGTGGGAAAACACATGCCTTTCTCTTACCGATTTTTTCAAAGATCAAGCCAGAAGATCAAACCGTTCAAGCAGTAATCACAACTCCTAGTCGGGAATTAGCATACCAAATTTATAATGCGGCCAAGCAACTTAATAAGTATGCTCCTCATCCTCTTACCATTCACAATTATGTCGGTGGTACAGACAAGCAGCATCAAGTTGACCAATTAAGCCGAAAACAACCTCAATTGGTCATTGGAACTCCAGGAAGAGTATTAGACTTAATCAAGAGTCAGGCATTGGATATTCACACAGCGAAAATGTTTGTGGTGGATGAAGCGGACATGACCCTAGATATGGGATTCTTACATGAAGTTGACCAAATTGCCAGTCATTTTCCTAATGACCTTCAAATGATGGTTTTCTCAGCAACGATTCCGCAGAAACTGCGCCCATTCTTAAAAAAGTATATGGAAAATCCAGTCGTTGAAGAGATTCCTACTGAAGCAGTAATTAATCCAGATGTTGATAATTGGTTAATGTCAACTAAGGGGCAAGATCGTAACCAGCTAATTTATCGTTTGCTGACTCTTGGTGAACCATATCTTGCGTTGGTATTTGCTAATACAAAAGAGCGAGCAGTTAAATTAACCCAGTACTTAGAAAATCAAGGGCTCAAAGTAGCAATGATTCATGGGGGACTAGAAGCTCGCCGTCGTAAACGGACAATGCGGCAAATCCGTGATCTTGAATATCAATATGTTGTAGCAACTGATCTAGCAGCTCGTGGAATTGATATTGATGGAGTATCACTAGTAATCAATGACGACTTGCCAACTGATCTTGAATATTTTGTTCATCGAGTTGGTCGTACCGGGCGAAATGGGATGAAGGGAACAGCCATTACCCTATATGAGCCAGCAGAAGACGATTTGATTGCTAAGCTTGAGGAACGGGGAGTTAAATTTGTACCAAAAGAATTAAAGAATGGTCAACTAGTAACTACCCATGACCGTAATCGTCGGAAGCATTATAAGCGGCGGCAAAATGAACTTGATCCGTCAATGAAGGGTTACGTAAAAAAGACTAAGAAGAAGGTTAAACCTGGTTATAAGAAACGGATTAAAAAGGCGATTAAAGAAGACGAACAGCAAAAACGAAAGCTAGAATTACGGCATAAAATTCGGAAAGCTAAGCGTGCTCGCCAAAAGCAACATCGCCGTGAACGAAATGCCCGTTGATTTTAAAGTAATTGTTCGCTATAATATGACACGTCTGGGACATGCTATAGCTAACGGAAAATTCCAGAGACAGTTGGTGAGGTGTGACAACTGATTTCCTAGCTTTAGTGCTCCCCATTCGGATAATTTGATATTTAACCTTGGGTAACCAAGAAGTAAAGAGGTAAACGAATTCCATCGTTGCAAGCAGAGTGGTACCGCGTCAATCCGGCGTCTCTGATTCGCAATGGTGGTTTTTGTTTTAGAAAGGGCGATTTGATGAAAGAGTTAAAGAAGCTAAATAGTGCTCAAGTACGGCGGATGTACTTGAAGTTTTTTGAAGAGCATGGCCACCAAGTTATGCCGAGTGCATCATTAGTTCCAGTAAATGATCCAACATTACTATGGATTAACTCTGGAGTTGCCACAATGAAGAAATACTTTGATGGGAAAGTTGTTCCTGATAATCCACGGATGACAAGCTCACAAAAGAGTATTCGAACGAATGATATTGAAAACGTTGGTAAGACTGCCCGGCACCATACTATGTTTGAAATGTTAGGTAACTTCTCTGTTGGTGATTACTTTAAAAATGAAGTAATTCCATGGGCTTGGGAATTACTAACAAGTGATGAATGGTTTGGTTTTGATCCCGAACGGCTATACATTACTTATTATCCTAAAGACCATGACGCTTACAATCGCTGGCGTGAAGTAGGCGTTGCTGAAGATCACTTAATTGCTGATGAGGATAACTTCTGGGATATTGGTCAAGGTCCATCTGGTCCAGATACGGAAATTTTTTATGATCGTGGTCAAGAATTTAATAATTTAGCCGATGATGATCCAGAAAACTATCCTGGCGGTGAAAATGAACGCTACCTTGAAATTTGGAACATTGTCTTTAGTCAATTTAACCATACGCCTGAAGATACTTATGAACCACTTCCTCATAAAAACATTGATACGGGGATGGGGCTTGAACGGGTTGTTTCGATCTTTGAAAATGCCCCTACTAACTTTGAAACCGACTTATTTATGCCATTAATCAAGCAAGCTGAAGAGTTTAGTGGTACTAAGAAGTATGGTCAAAATAAAGAAGACGATATTCAATTTAAGATTATCGCTGATCATATTCGGACAATTACCTTTGCGATCGGGGATGGCGCCTTGCCTTCAAATGTTGGTCGCGGATACGTTATTCGGCGGTTGCTTCGGCGAGCAGTTGTTGCTGGAAAGAAGTTGGGAATCGATGAACCATTTTTAGCAAAGATGGTTCCAACAGTCGGCAAAATCATGGAAGATTACTATCCTGATGTTCTTAAAAATGCTGACTATATTGCTTCAGTTATTGAATCAGAAGAAGACCGCTTTAGTGCAACCTTAAATGGCGGATTAAACTTGTTGAATAACGTGATTGCTGAAGCTAAGGAAAGTAAGACCAACGAAATTGATGGACGAACAGCCTTTAAGCTTTATGACACTTATGGCTTCCCAATTGAATTAACCAAGGAATATGCTGAAGATGAAGGACTAACAGTTGATGAAAAGGGCTTCCAAGCAGCAATGACGGAGCAGCAAAATCGTGCTCGTAATGCCCGTGATATGGATAACGGGATGGGTGTTCAAACTGATTTATGGACTTCATTCAAAGAAGATAGCAAATATGTTGGCTACACTGATTTGACCGTTGATAATGCAAAAGTTATCGGCTTAGCACATGATGGTCAACAAGCGGATGAAGCACAACCAGGTGATAAGAACATTGAACTAATTTTTGATGTAACGCCATTCTATGCAGAAATGGGAGGTCAAGTCGCTGATACTGGTGACATTATTGATAACTATGGTAAAAAAGTTGGCCGTGTGGTTGATGTCCAACACGCACCAAACCAGCAAAATCTTCATCGAGTAGAATTAACTGCCCCTATTAAAAAGGGTGCCCGTTACAAACTAGTTGTTGACCGTATTCGTCACCTTAAGATTGAAAAGAACCATACAGCAACGCACTTGTTAGACCAAGCATTACGGAACGTTCTTGGTGGTCATACTCAACAAGCCGGATCATTAGTTGAAGAACATTACCTACGTTTTGACTTTAACCACTTTGGTCAAGTAACTGCTGAGGACCTCAAGAAGGTTGAGAACATGGTTAATGAGCAAATCTGGAAGGAAATCCCAGTCAAGACAGTTGAAACTGATATTGATTCTGCTAAGGAAATGGGTGCTATCGCCTTATTCTCAGATAAGTATGGTGATAAGGTTCGGGTTGTTAAGATTGGTGACTTTAACACTGAGTTCTGTGGTGGTGATCACGTTAAAAATACTAATGAGCTTGGTCTCTTCAAAATTGTTTCTGAAGGAGGAGTTGGTGCTGGAGTACGGCGGATCGAAGCAGTAACTTCTAGTGATGCCTTTAAGTTCCTCCAAGATCGTGATGACCTCTTAACAAAGAGCGCTGCTAGTTTGAAGGTTGCTCAGATTAAGGAAGTTCCTCACCAAGTAGAAACATTACAAAATGAACTTAAAGAAGCTCAAAAGCAAAATGAGTCTCTTCAAGCTAAGATTGCTGCTCAACAAGCTAATAATGTTTTTGAAAACGTTCAAGCAACTAAGAATGGAAGTTTAATTGCTGCCGAAGTTCAAGTTGCTGGAATGGGTCAATTACGGCAACTTGCTGATGCTTGGCGCTCAAAGGCTCTTTCTGATGTTCTAGTTCTTGCTACAGCCAGTGATGGTAAAGCAAACTTATTAGTGGCTGTTAGTGATGATAAAACTAAGGAAGGCTTAAAAGCCGGTGACCTTATTAAGGCGATTGCACCAGCCATTAATGGTGGCGGTGGAGGTCGGCCAAACCTCGCCCAAGCTGGTGGAAAGAATCCAGCTGGAATTAAGGAAGCCTTAAGTCAAGCTAAAGGTTACCTCGATAAGTAAATCAAAAATGAGAAGGAAATAACCATCTCATAGTCTAAGAGATTGAAAGAAACCAATTTTTGAGTTCTTTCAATCTCTTTTTGTAAGAACTTCTTAAAGTAATAAAAAAATACTATCAAGAAATCCTATTATCAGCTATAATT
>ERZ1026988.572-NODE-572-length-13976-cov-8.896559_pt1 | contig 13976 bp, 9 predicted proteins | sample MGYA00519291_ERZ1026988 | MGnify/ENA primary metagenome ERZ1026988 (study PRJEB26926, sample SAMN06164795) | human gut metagenome | biome: ENVO:00009003; feature: ENVO:2100002; material: ENVO:00002003 | host: Homo sapiens | place: USA | collected 2012 ... | reverse complement strand
GTAATTAAAGAATTGGAAAAAGGAGTTTATAATTAATTGGATTTAAAATTAAATAGAAGAATAAAATGAAGAAAGATTTCTTTTTGAACGGATTTACTGCTATTGCCATAGTAGGAATGGCGTTGAGTGCATGTACGGATAATGAGCCGGATTACGGTTTGGGTACCGAGGCTAAAGGTGAGTATGTTATTGCATCGTCGGTCACAGCGTCTGGAAATACAACGAATGTGCTGCTTACTTCTGAAACGTTGGATAAAGGTACTGTTTCTACAGTGAATAATGGTCTTGTGAATGATGGTGCAACTCAATGGGTGTTTTACAAGAATCAATATCTTTATGCGCTGACTTATAATCAAGGGAATGCAGGTACGACCCGTTCTTATATCATGGATTCAAATAATGAAGTAAAGGCTCGTTCGGGGGAGTTTGCCGTAAAGAGATTTACTACTTACGGTATTTATGATAAATATATCATGACCTCGTCTACCGGTGACGGACCCACAGCGTATGCTGATGAGAATGGATATTTACCAAAGATGTTTTTGCTTTCTTATTTGGACGTATCTGCTGAAACATTTACAACGAATGATACTCAAAATAAGGCTTATATGTCCGAAAACTTCTTGGGAAATGGAGAATATGTAACATTGGCCGGCATATTGGAACGAAATAATAAACTGTATAGCGCTGCTATTCCAATGGGGTTAAGTCAATATGGTTCGGCTACTGACGGGGGAAAGTGGATACTTCCCGGCAATGAGGATTTGGTAAAGACAGAAGATGGTGGTTCCAACAGCAGCAGTTATAAAAAAGGTGAATTGCAATGGACGCAATATCCCAATAAATGCTGGGTGGCTATTTTTGATGATGAAACGCTGACAAATAAAAAAATCATAGAAACAGATAAGATCAGTTATGCTTGCGGGCGTTTTAAATCACAGTATTATCAAACGATTTGGGCGGCAGATAATGGTGATATTTATGTATTTTCTCCTAGTTATGCCAAAACAATGGCTGATAAACGGCAACAGACTACCTTGGATGCCGGAGTAGTACGTATAAAGGCTGGAACGGAAGAGTTTGATCCTGATTATTATTATAGTATCGAAGCGCAGACCGGAGGTAAATCTTTCATTCGTTGTTGGCATATTACGGGAGATTATTTCTTGTTGTTGATGTATGATCGTTCCTTGACTGAAACTGGTTTCACAGCTAATCAGTTAGCGATATATAAAGGAGAAACCGGAAAACTGACTTATGTAACTGGTTTGCCTTCTGCCGATTTGATCTCCGGCTTTGGCAATACTCCGTATGTGGAGAATGGATATGCCTATATGGCTGTAACTACAACAGAAGGATATCCGTCTATTTATAAAATAGATCCGGTTGGTGCGGTAGCGACAAAGGGTGTTTCTATAGAAGCGACACAAATCAGTGGCGTCGGTAAACTGCAACCTCAGAACTGAGTATTGTAATAATATAATGGGAGTCTGCGGGCAGTATGTGCTTATGCAGACTCTTTTTATGAATCGTATCGAAGATTTTATGAAGAAAATATTTCGCCAAATACATCTTTGGCTTTCTGTTCCTTTCGGGTTAATCATTTCCTTGATTTGCTTCTCGGGAGCCATGTTGGTTTTTGAAAATGAAGTGATGGAACTGGTCAGGCATGAACTTTATTATGTAAAAAAGGTAGAGACAGTTTCACTTCCTGTTGATCGATTATTGGAAGAGGTAGAACTCATGTTACCCGACAGTGTGTCTGTCACAGGAATCAATGTTTTCTCTGACCCGGAACGTGCTTGGCAGGTGAATTTGTCCAAGCCTCGTCGTGCTTTCATGTATGTGGATCAATATACTGGTGAGATTAAAGGTAAATATGAACGTCCTGCATTTTTTGTGACTATGTTCAGGCTGCATCGCTGGCTGTTGGACAGTATGAAAGCGGATGGCGGAGCCTTCTGGGGAAAAATGATTGTAGGTGTCAGCACCCTGTTGTTTGTCGTGGTTTTGATATCGGGTATCGTTATCTGGTGGCCTCGTACACGAAAAGCCTTGAAAAATAGTTTAAGAATATCTGTCGGCAGGGGCTTTAGAAGATTTTGGTATGACCTGCATGTTGCAGGTGGTATGTATGCGCTGTTTTTTTTGTTGGCTATGGCCCTTACCGGGCTAACATGGTCTTTTGGATGGTATCGGACAGGTTTCTATAAAGTGTTTGGCGTGGAAGTACAGCAGGGAGGTGCTCATGGTGGGGTGACCCAGCGTGGGGGGAAAGGCGGCAACCAATCCGGAAAGAATGTTTCTCATTCTTCGTCCTATGTTTGTTGGCAACAAGTTTATGAACAATTAGCCCTGAATAATCCCGGCTACAAACAGATAACCTTATCAGATGGGGCAGCAAATGTCTCTTTCAATACCTTCGGTAATCAACGTGCTTCCGACCGTTATAAATTCAATCCTCATACAGGTAAGATTAATGAGGTAGTTTTATATAAAGATGCTGAGAAGGTTGGAAAGATTCGCGGATGGATCTATTCTGTACATGTTGGTAGTTGGGGCGGTATGCTTACCCGTTTACTGACGTTTATAGCAGCTTTGATAGGAGCCACCTTGCCATTGACAGGATACTATTTATGGATAAAACGTATTTGGAGAAAGAAAGTAAGAGTAAGTTGAATATCTTTGTTATAAGATTAGGGGGCGAAAAGAATTTTATCATATGACCTGTTGTCGTGAATGACAGGTCATATGATATTGTTACAGGATTTTTTAGAACCACTTTATCTTTCTGAAAATAACAAAAGCCAACGCAGATAATGTGATGGACGCCAAAATAATAAAACTAAAAGCATGTGGTAATGCATCTACATGTACATCTACATTCATTCCATAGAAACTAGCTATTAATGTGGGTACCATCAGAATGATGGAAATACTGGTCATGCGTTTCATGATGGTGTTCACATTGTTGGATATGATGGAAGCAAATGCGTCCATGGTTCCGGTTAAGATATCACTGTAGATATTAACCGTGTTATATGCTTGTTTTAATTCAATAACTACATCTTCTACCAAATCGCGGTTTTGATAATCTTTTTCCTGGAAGATACTTTGCAATTTACCTACCATCACCTCATTTCCACGAATGGACGTATTGAAATAAACCAATGTTTTTTGTAGTTTCATCAATCTGAGCAGGTCCTCATTACGTATGCTCCTTTCCAATTCTTTTTCTGCGGCAGCTACATCATTGTTTATTTGTTTCAGATATTTCAAGAACCATACGGCAGATGAGTAAATTAACCGTAAAATCAATTCAAATTTATTAGGCACAATGATTCCTTTACGTCGGGTGTGGTCAATAAAATCAGGAATCATTTCAGTGGAGTGATAACACACGGTAACAATGATTTCATTATTTGTAATGATACCGATGGGGATAGTGATATAAGGGATGCTTCCCTGTTGTTGCAGGGGGATTCGGATAATGGTCAGTAGCCAGTTGTCTTCCGTATCCGTTCTCGGACGTTCATCCATATCGGCGATGTCCTCTAAAAAAGCTTCGGGAACTTTTAATTCTTTAGTCAGAAACTCAAAATCACTTTGGTCGGGGCATTCTACATTCACCCAGCAGTTTGGCATCCATTGTGGCTTTTCTACAAAGCCATTCTCACAATAAAGATATTTTCTCATCTTATTGCCTCCTTTCGTTCGTTTATATCCGTTCAGAGGCATTCAGAGTAGTGATTGCCCTGTCGGATCAGTTAATACTATTGCACGTTCGTGGTATTGAATCGTCCATTTTTATTGATTGTTTTTTGTTTTAAGCGGTACAAAAGTACATAAAACCTTTAAAGGACAGACAGAAGTCAGGAGGCTTTTATATTTTTTTTAAGAATATCACCGGAAAGCAATCAGTGCCGGAGCAATGATGGTTTTGTCGCCATAGCGCAGTTCTAACGTACTGTGTTTACCGATTAAGTTCCCTGGCGGAAACTATTGTTGTTAAAACATTTAGCATCCTTTTAATTACATGCAAAATTCACTTAAAAAATCGTTTGTCCAATACCTATTTATGATGAATCTTGTTCTATATAATCCTAATAATTAGGTATTGTGGAAGGTGCTGAAGTCGGTTACCTTTGCAAATGTAATAATTACAATTTAAAAATTAGTTTTAATTTGAAAATAAAAAGAGTATGGAACCAATTATTAATTCACAAGTTCCTGAATTTAAAGTTCAGGCATTCCATAATGGAGAGTTTAAAACCGTAACTAATAAAGATATTGAAGGTAAATGGGCTATTTTCTTCTTCTATCCTGCTGACTTTACGTTTGTATGCCCTACCGAACTTGTAGATATTGCTGAAAAGTATAATCAGTTCAAAGAAATGGGAGTGGAAGTATATTCTGTAAGCACCGATTCACATTTCGTTCATAAAGCATGGCATGATGCGTCTGAAAGTATCCGCAAAATCACTTATCCGATGTTGGCAGATCCTACAGGTGCTTTGTCGCGTGCATTTGGTGTGATGATTGAAGAAGACGGTATGGCTTATCGTGGTACTTTTGTAGTGAATCCCGAAGGCAAGATCAAATTAGCTGAAATTCAGGACAACAGCATCGGGCGTAATGCTGATGAACTTCTTCGTAAGGTAGAAGCTGCCCAGTTTGTAGCCACTCATGATGGTGAGGTTTGTCCTGCTAAATGGAAGAAAGGTGCTGAGACCTTGAAACCGAGTATTGATTTGGTAGGTAAAATTTAAAGTATAGAACTCATGTTAGATAGTGCGATAAAAGATCAGTTAAAAGGTCTTTTTGCCCAATTGGAAGCGCACTATACTTTTGACATCTTTGTCCACCCTCAGCACGAAAGTCGTGCCGAGTTGGTGGACTTGTTGGAAGAAGTGGCTTCCTGTTCGGATAAACTTTCCTGTCGGTTGCAGGATAGTGAAGGGCTGAAGTTTATCCTTTTAAAAGAAGGAAAGGATACGGGAATCACATTTCGTGCCGTACCTAGTGGTCATGAATTTACTTCTTTGTTGATGGCTGTTCTGAATGCTGACGGCAAAGGAAAGAATTTTCCGGACGAGTTTATTACCAGACGTATCAAGGCGTTACAGGGGCCGATTAGTTTGACCACCTATTTGTCTCTCACCTGTACCAATTGTCCCGATGTGGTTCAAGCTTTGAATATGATGGTACTTCTGAATGGTCAGATACGCCATGAGGCAGTAGATGGATCTATAAATGAAGAAGAAGTAGAACGGATGAAAGTACAGGCCGTTCCTACTGTATTTGCTGATGGTGAACAGATTCATGTGGGGCGTAGCAGTATGGGGGATCTGTTGGAGAAGCTGGAAGCCCGTTACGGTTCGGTGGAATTGGAAGCTGTTGAGACAAAAGAATATGATGTACTGGTAGCCGGTGCTGGTCCTGCCGGTGCGACAGCTGCTATCTACTCGGCTCGTAAAGGGTTGAAAGTAGCAATAATAGCCGAGCGTATTGGTGGACAAGTCAATGAAACGATGGGGATTGAGAACTTGATATCTGTGCCTCAGACTACCGGTAAACAGTTGGCCCAGGATCTGAAAAAACATTTGGCGGAATATCATATTGATATTTTAGAAAATCGCCGGATAGAGAAAGTGGAAGTGGCAGAGGGCATGAAAGTGTTGTCTGTGAAAGGTGGAGAAACGTATAAGGCTCCCGTATTGATCATTGCTACCGGGGCGAATTGGAGAAAATTGAATGTTCCCGGTGAAGAAAAATACATCGGTCATGGAGTTGCTTTCTGTCCTCATTGTGACGGACCATTTTATAAAGATAAGGAAGTAGCAGTCATAGGTGGTGGAAACTCCGGGGTTGAGGCTGCTATTGATTTGGCGGGAGTCTGTTCCAAAGTGACTGTATTCGAATTCATGGATACTTTGAAAGCGGATACTGTTTTGCAGGAGAAAGCTAAAAGCCTGCCCAATGTGGATATTATTACTAATACTCAAACGGTAGAGGTGTTAGGAAACGGTGATAAAGTGGTGGGGCTTATAAAGAAAGACCGTTCATCCGAAAAAGAAGAGATCTTTGCCTTGGATGGTATTTTTGTCCAAATAGGTTTGACTGCCAATAGCACTTTGTTTAAAGAATTGCTGGAAACGAACCGCATGGGTGAAATTCTGACTGATAAAAATGGCCGGACCTCTGTAAAAGGTATCTATGCTGCCGGAGATGTAACGGATGTTTCCTATAAACAGATAGTTATAGCAATGGGGGAAGGCGCCAAGGCTGCTTTAGCTGCATTCGAAGACCGGATGCGCGGAACGATTTATTAGTGATAAGTGGTTGGTGGTGAATAGTGGGTGCATATCGCAGTATTTACCACTAATCTTATCACTAAAAAATGCACTCTTTGTATGTATATTGGTGAGAATATGCTTTCTTTGTAGGTGAATCACCGTTTACAGCATTGATATGGCAGAATCGAGACGTACTTCATTGAAAGATTTGGCACAGATATTAGGTGTATCCATACCTACAGTATCCCGTGCCTTGAAAAATAGTCCCGAAATCAGTCGGGAACTTTGTATTAAAGCTCAAAAATTGGCAAAAGAGATGAATTATCACCCCAATCCTTTTGCTATGAGTCTCCGGAAAAATACTCCCCGTACCATTGGAGTAATTGTACCTGATATTGTTACTCATTTCTTTGCGTCTATTTTAAGTGGTATAGAAGATACCGCTATAGCAAACGGCTATTTTGTTATCATCACGACTTCCCATGAGTCATACGACCATGAGAAAAGAAATATTGAGAATTTGGTCAATATGCATGTGGAAGGTATTATAGGTTGTTTATCTCAAGAAACAACAGATTATGCCCATTGGTTGAGTTTGGATGATATGAATATGCCGCTTGTTCTATTTGATCGTGTTTGCATGCCTGACCGTTTTTCTACGGTAGTGGCTGATGGAGTATATTCTGCTCAGATGGCGACACAGCACTTGTTGGATCATGGAAGCAAACGGATTGCTTTTATCGGTGGTGCAAACCATCTGGATATAGTAAGAAAGAGAAAACATGGTTACCTTGAAGCGTTAAGGGAAAATAAGATACCTATTGAGAAAGATTTGGTTGTGTGTCGGAAAATTGATTTTGAAGAAGGGAAAATAGCTACAGAAATTTTATTATCGCTTCCGGAGCCTCCCGATGCAATTCTTGCCATGAATGATACATTGGCATTTGCCGCTATGGAAGTGATTAGAAATCATAATCTTCGTATTCCTCAGGATATAGCGCTTATTGGGTATACAGATGAGCAACATGCCAATTATGTAGTGCCTCGCCTTTCGGCCGTCTCGCATCAGACTTATAAGATGGGGGAAGCCGCATGTCAGATGTTGATTGATAAGATTAAGGGAGATAAAAAAATCAGGCAAATCATTATTCCTACTTGTTTGCAGGTGAGGGAAAGCAGTATAAAAAGGAAGGATTGAGAACCGAAATGTATTTTAAGAAGAGAATAAGGCTGAACTCTTCACAAAGAGCCAACCTTATTTCTTTATATATTGGAGTATTATTGAGTGACCAACGTAATAATGGAACGTGCCGGAATCACAACTTTTTCATGGTTTTTGATGCTTCCCACCGGTAGAAGATTCTCTCCATCTTTATCCGAAGTACGATAGATTTTCCAGTTTTTTATAATTCCGTTACGCTGATAGAAAGTAAACTCTTTATCTTCCGCTGCATAATTAATCATAACGAAAACCTCCTTTCCGTCTGTATTTTGGTATGCTGAACACATTAGTCCGGTTACATCTGTATCGCCTTCAGGAATGATTTTCCCTTGGTTGTCTTTGGCTATAATTGCTTTCCGAACAGCTCCCGGGCGTATAAATCTACTGTAGTTTCCCAAAGCCCACATTAATTTGGAGTCTTTCACCTCACCATTCAGAAAAGTCGGATCACTATACTCACGGATTAATCCGTCCTTATAATCTCCACCGATAGATCGCCACCATTGCCAACTGCGAGCACCTGCATATACAATGTCATGATGAATGATCCGTGCTACATATAATGCTGTCTTCATGGTGAAGTCATATCCTCCGCCTCCGCCGATTTCTTCGTCATTGCCCATGATACAGGTTTCTGTCTGCCAGAAATCCACCTTATACTTGTCTAAAGTATCTTTTAATTGACAACGGATATCGTGTAAATTATTCAGAGGAGTATTAGTCCAATAACTATGCCCTACCATCAGCCGGGGAACATTGGGAGTATCACCCAGATAGGTGGCTGTACTGTCCGGATTAAAGAAAGACTGGATTTGATACCCCCGTTCCCAATTAGTCATGTGAGTATCGAACATACAACGATAGTCAGAGGACTCATTGACTAGAATCTGTGTGTCAATTTGGTTATTTACGAACTCTTTACTGATGAGGCGTATGGCACGGGCTATTTCGCGGTTGGTAGCCGGTGTACCTTCTTGTTTGGGGCCAATCCAGTTCCAATGCCCATCGGGTTCATTGAATGGACAGAGGTAATTGAACTTGATTCCATCGTGTTTCTCCACCCCTTTTATGACATTGGCAAGAAAACGGGCAAAATTCTTATAATGCTCTTCCTTTAAGTTTAAGGTTCCTCCACGGCCTGTGTTGGTGGCAAGACCGTTTTGTGTGAAATATACGGGAGGTGAATTAAGAAATGCCAAAAATTTGTTTACACCCCGTTCTTTTGCCAGACGCAGGAAGTTGCGCTGCCCTTGTTGTTTATTCCAATTATAGTTACCATCTGCCTGAAGGAAACATTCGGTGCGCATCCAGGGAGAGGCTATCTGGCTGGCTTCTCCTTGTTCCGCACTTCCGGCTCCTACATTGAAACGCCATAAAGACAAGCCGATTCCTTTAGGTTGTCCGTTTTCATGGTTTTCCGTACTGAACAGCCAGTCGGCTACTTGGTTTTGTTTTTCTTGCGGCCATAAGCCGATAAATTGCATGCTCCAACAGTCTGATGCTCCGAAATAGTCCATGGTTTGACAGGGTTGGTCTGTTTCTATTTCAAAGTGAATGGCAGGATGTTGAGCAAACAGGTTTGCTGTTGCAAATAAAGAGAATAATAATGCTTTGTATTTCATAAAGTTGAGGGATTATTTCAGATTATAAATGACAGTTGTAACACTTTCCGAAGGCACAATTACTTGTTGGTCTGCCGTGACGTGTACCTCTTGCAAATTTTTGTTATTTGTTGTTGTATAAGTAGTGATGGAGCTTATTTCACTTACCCATTCTTTATGAATTTCGTTTAGCCGGACTCCTTTTTCTGATAGATTGGTATAAACAGCAACAATTTTATCTTTTTTCGGTGAAATCCATGCTGACCCGAAGAAACTGGATGATTCATTCATGTTAAGCATGATACGGCGATAACCCGGTCGGATGAATAGGCTGTAGTTACCTAATACCCAAAGTGTGGGAGTAGCTTTATAAGTGCCTTCTTTCTCTATATCCCCATAAACTCCATCGGAGGGTTCCAGTGAAATCAGTAAGAAGCGGTTTTTGTGTCCCCAGCGGGGGATATCCATTGAGGTCCAGTAACTCCAGGAGGAAACTCCTGCTATAGTTAGGTCATTGTGTATTACTTTTGACATATAAAGTGCAATGTCCATTTCGGTTGCTTGGTCATAGCCTATAAACTCGGAAGAGCTGTATCCGTCGCCTAACATACTCCACTCACTTTGCCATATTTCTACATCATATTGTTGGGCTGCTTGGGCCAGTTGTTTCCGGACATTACGCATACCATCCCATGTGCCATCTGTCCAGTAGCTGTGGCCGCAGATAAGTTTCTTTACATGAGTCAGGTTGCCTATATAGGTGGAAGTTCCAGGTGTGAAAAATGCTGAAAGTACGTTACTATGGGCGGCATCATTCTTAAATTTGTAGAGATATTCATAATCTCCAGATTCCCCTGGAAGAATATCAATAGAAAGACCGGCAGAAGTGATGGCGGTATCCAATTCACGTATAAGTCTGGCTACTTCATCATTAGTCCATCCGCTGCCTTCCTGGCCGCTGTCCCAATTATATTGGGGTTCGTTAACTGGTGAGATATGTGTCACTGGATATCCTTCGTTTACATAGTATTTTGCTACATCTGACATGTATCTGGCAAAGTCCGTATAACATTCATCCTTCAAATTAGAAACTCCTCCGCTATTGGAGAATCCTTTTCCGTTGGAGGTATATTGTACAGGAGGGGTATTGCTGAAAAGTACTATACTCTGACAACCAAACTCTTTGGCGCGCTGCAAGAAGTAGCGCTGCCCTTTACAGCGTGTCCAGTCTAATGTTAAGTCATCAGTCAGATAAGATTCTGCTCTGCGTGATTTGTCTTCTATTCCACTTGCTTCACCTTGTTCTGCACTGCCACCACCTAGATTCACACGCCACATGGAGAGTCCTATACCTTTAGGTTGTCCTGATTGTATTTCAGAAGAGAATAGCAGTTCACTGATTTTGTCACGATTCGTTATCCAGCTTTTTCCTACGAAGGCAGGTGCCCAACAATCTGATGCGCCAAATCCTGTCAGAGTCTGAAAAGATTGTCCGGCATCTATGGTTACTGTTTTTTCTACGTTTATGCTGCTGTCCGGTTGCCCCGATGTATCCGGTGTTTGGGGAGAATCGTCACTGCAGGCTACAGTAGAAAAGAACAGTGGAAGAGTAAAAATATATTTTAGTTTCATTGTTTTAGATGGATTAAAAAATAGTCGCGGATAATCCTAGCAAACTATCCGCGACAGAATATAAAGACCTATTGAATGTTTAATTCCTGTAACAATCTGTTCTTTTTGGAAAATGATTAATTCCAGCCCGGATTTTGGGTGATAGAACCATTAGACATTGTAATCTCATATAAAGGTATCGGGAATACCATATCCCGGTTTTCGTTGAAGCTGATTCCTTTATCACTTGCCTCACCTTGATTTTCCCATTCGTAAATGTCGCGGGTAGCGGGATCTGTATTGTATTTTACAAATGTACCGTTTGCTCCCATCAGGTTACAAATCATTTTCTTGCCATTGTCATCTGTCCAACGGCGGATATCATAGATTCTGTTTTGTTCCCATGCCAGTTCCAAACGACGTTCTAGCCGGATAGCTTTGCGAAGCTCGTTCCCACTGGATGTGACAGCAGGTAATTTTACACGATTCCGTACCTCATTAAGGTAGGTACGTGCTGTACCATCTTCGCCCAATTCGTTGCAGGCTTCAGCATACATCAACAATACATCTGCATAGCGTAAGATACGATGATCTAATGGAATTTTGTCGATATTGTATACTTCCGGACGTTTTTCAATAGGTACAAAATACTTCCGGACAATACGTGCTGATTTATGTTGTGACGGATCTATAATATAACATTCGGGATCCCAACCGTACTTTTCGATATAATCTTTATAATTGGCGATTTTTGTGTTGTTTTCAACGAACTTGTCGAAGTTATTCTCTCCGGCAATTTCTGTACAACCGGTTTTAATGATAGTCCAACGTAAACGTTCTGTATCTCCTGCATCGATGTAGGCTTGTTCGAGGTTAGCGGTTGGCTGTCCCCAAGACCATCCGTCGCCGGGACCACTACGGGCACCGGTAATAACAGTCAAAGAACCACCCAATGCATAAGTTCCATCATACATATATTGTACTTCAAACAGACTTTCTTCGCTATTGTTATGGTCAACATCCCATACATCACCGAAGTTGTCGAGTAATTTATATTCACCTTCGTCGATGACTGTTTTCAATACATCATGTGCCTCTTGCCATTTGCTTTGGTAGAGGTAAACCTTTCCCAATAGGCCTAATGCAGCTCCACGGGTAGCGCGTCCCATATCTGTAGCAGCATATTGACTACGTTGTGGCAACACATCAGCAGCGGCTTTTAAATCATCTTCAATGAACTTATATACATCTTCGGCCGAAGCGCGGGTAATACCTTGTATTTCTTCGGGCAACAGGAAGCCTGTAATGAGAGGCACACCACCAAAATTCTTCACAAGTTCAAAATAGAAGTATCCACGGAGAAAACGTGCTTCGGCTACAAGCCGGTTCTTCATTTCTTCATCTGAGAAATCAGCTTGTGAAATGCGTTCCACTGCGATATTGCAACGTAGAATGCCTTTGTATCGATACTGCCAAAAGTTGGAGATGGCACCATTGCTTTGTCCGGTACCTTGATAGTGGGCCAAAGAAATATAGTCACTTTGACTTTGGCTGGTATTGCCCATCCAACCGTCATCACTACACATCTCGGAAAGCAACCATACTGTGTTGATATTCCACCATCCGCCAAAAGTAATGGCCTGGTAACAACCAGTAATAAATGCTTCGGCTTCTTCTGCACTTTGGAAATAAGTATCCAAATTTTGTTGCCCGCGCACTTCCTCTGTTAGGAAATCCTCACAAGAAGTGAATGTCAGCGAGGCAATCATTGTTAATATTGTTAATATCTTTTTCATGGTTTATACCTTGAGGGTTAAAATTTTAAATCAATTCCAAATAAGAAAGTACGTGGGTTAGGATAAGCGATGCCGTCAATACCGGTTTCAATTACACTGCCATCTTTACCAATCTGTGGACGTTCAGGATCCATACCTGAGTAGCTGGTGATAGTGAAAGGATTTTGAGCCGACAATGAGAGACGCAATTCGGTTCCGTTCAACCACTTCTTGGGGAGTGTGTAACCCACTTGTAATAGTTTGCAACGCATATAAGAGCCGTCTTCTACAAAGAAACTTGAAACGCGTGTGTAATTCTGATTCAAATCATTGTAGGACAGACGAGGAATATCGTTGCTGGTTCCTTCGCCATGCCATGCTTTCTGCAATGTACCTGCCCAAACGTTTTGCCCACTTACGCCGGAGTATAAACCTTTGGTCTTATTGAAAATATCATTACCGAATGTACCATAGAAGTTGGCTGTGAAATCGATGTTTTTATAGCTGAAACCCAAGTTCAAACCTACCATCAAATCGGGATATGGGTTACCGATCCATGTTTTATCATTTTCATCTAGAACTCCGTCATGATTCAAATCCTTAAAGCGAATGTCACCGGGTTGGGCATTGGATTGTACCAGCTTGCCATTTTCGTTGGTGTGAGCATAAACTTCATCCCAATTTTGGAAAATACCATCGGCTACGTAGCCGTAGAAGCGTGAAATCAAGCCACCGTCTTCATTACGGATAATTTGGTCGCTGTTGAAACCTCCAGTTTGGATAGGACCGTCACCGGAGAATTTAACAGCTTTATTTTTCACTGCGGAAAGGTTCAATCCCACATTATATCGGAAGTCTGCTACTTTGTCGTGCCAGTTCAGACTTAATTCCCAACCGCTAGCTTTCATACTACCTATATTCATCCATACTGTACTGTTCCAGTCGGGGTATCCGATGGCGAAGATATTTTGTTTCTGATAGAGCATATCAGAAGATTTCTTTTGGAAATACTCAAAGGTCATGTCTAGACGGGAGTCAAGGAAGGACATATCCACACCTACGTTCCAGTCTTCTACTGTTTCCCATTTTAGCAAATTATTGCCAACGCCTGATACCATAGTACCTGAAACACGTCCTGGAGCTGTACCGAATACATAATCAGATTGTCCTAACAAAGTCAGCGTAGCATCATTATCTATGTTTTGATTACCTACACGTCCCCAACCTCCGCGTAATTTCAAGTTACTGAAAATCTTCTGGTCTTGCATGAAACTTTCACTGATGATACGCCATGAAGCAGAAACAGAAGGGAAGATGGCATATTTGTTTCCTTTGGGGAAACGAGAAGAACCATCTGCACGAATAGAAGCTGTTAGATAGTAACGATTGTCATAGTTATACATCACGCGTCCTAAATAACGTGAGTTCGAAATAAAATCAAAAAATAGCAAGTTGTCCGTCATTGACAAAC
>ERZ1026988.567-NODE-567-length-14057-cov-8.329667_pt1 | contig 14057 bp, 9 predicted proteins | sample MGYA00519291_ERZ1026988 | MGnify/ENA primary metagenome ERZ1026988 (study PRJEB26926, sample SAMN06164795) | human gut metagenome | biome: ENVO:00009003; feature: ENVO:2100002; material: ENVO:00002003 | host: Homo sapiens | place: USA | collected 2012 ... | reverse complement strand
TCATTAAGTAAAAAGTTTATTATATTTAATAAGGTGTAAACATAAAAGAAATAGATGATAAATGCCTTGTCGTTTTCTATAAATACAGTCTGTATTTACAGAATATGTGCGTACGGAATAAGTTTCTTTTCCGTTAGTAATGAAAATTTAAACAGCGCTTAAACACTGTTTAGACGCTGTTTAAATTTGTATTTGAATCTGATACCTATTGCATTATCTCTTGAAAGCGTTGAGTGAGTTCATAGGATAACCTTCATCATTGAACATACCTTTCTGATATCCATTCCATCCGGCATAGCATTGTGGCTCCCATGCGAAAACTCCCAAACATCCTTCAACTGTTTTTGCTTTAGTAATGAAGTCTGTGTAGAATTCTTCAGCCTCGTCATAACTCCATGGAATACCTATTTCACACATCATAACTTTGGTGTTATATTTTTCAACAAGCGCTTTCATATTGACTATGCAATCGTCATTCATTTTCCTCCAATCTTTTTTGGCTACATTATCTCCATCCGGTTCAGGATAAAGCGACATTCCTATAATGTCCCAGTTAGCGCCATTTTCTTTTAACCCATCGAAAATCCAGTTGTATCTGTTAGGATTGTTACCTTCGTCAATGTGTATGATAACTTGTGCATCGGGGTATATTTCTTTTACTGCATTATATCCGCTTTTTACAAGTTCTGCAAAGTTTGCTGTATTTCCGCTTGACGCTTTTCCATCGTTCCAAAGCATACCAGTACGTGTTTCATTTCCAACTTGTACCCATTCTACATCAATTCCTTTATCTTTAAGTGCAGATAATACGTCTTTTGTATGTTCTGATACCGCATTTTTAAGCTCGTCAAAACTATAATTTTGCCATGCTGCCGGTTTTGTCTGGTTTCCCGGATCTGCCCAAGTATCACTATAGTGGAAGTCAATCATCAGTCTGTATCCTAGATTATGAGCTCTCCATGCTTTGATGATTACATCCTCTTTTGAGCACCATCCTTCTTCAGGGTCAACCCATACACGCAGTCTTATAGCATTCATTCCGAGTTCACGAAGCAGTTCCATACATTCACGTTCTTTACCTTTCGAGTCGTAGAATTTTCTGCCTGATGCCTCCATTTCTGTAAGCCAGCTTACGTCTGCTCCTCTTGCAAATCCTGTCATGTCATAACCACCTGTAGGATCATCTGTTCCTTCTGTTTCAGGGAATGTAGGTTTTTCATCATTGTTACATGATGTTGTCATGGCTCCGCATACTATTGCCAATGCCATGAATAAGTATTTTAGTTTTTTCATATTGTTATTCTTTTATAGGTTCAATGCTGTATGTTTTTTCTATTATATTGGCTTTTACAGTATATTTACCTGCCTTTACAGCTATACCGTTACCATCTTTGTTGGTACCATTATAATACAATTTATTCTCGCCACCATCGACAAAATTATATGACCAGTCATCAAATAGATAGAATTTCATACCCCATTCTGAGTCAGAGCTTAATTCTAATACTGTAGAGAATTCACCTGCAATATCAGTAGGTGTCATGGCTATTAATCCTCCATTAGTCATACCGTTATATAAGTATATTTTGTCACCTATTTTTGTAGTTTTATATGTCAGATTCTTTAATGAAACTTCAAATAAGTAAAGTCCGTTTTCTGTTAATGCAGGGATTTCAGTTCCACCTTTTAATAATTCTCCGTTAGTATTTGTATTAGCGGTATTATCGCTTTTGCCATACTTGTATTCGCTGTCATTTCCCCATGCGTCAGCATTAAAGAAATAATAACCCCATTGGCTTGGAACTACATTTCTTATACCGGCATATTCTATATTATCTTCGTTGAAAAGATATATTTTATTGTTAAATTCATATTTGTCACTATCAATACCCATGACATAGATGTATTCTTTAACTTCCGGTTCTTCAGGTATGTCTGTACCTCCAGCTTCAACATATACTTTTCTGTCGTTCGGATTTATTAAATCCAGTTTTATAGTACATTCTCCAGCCTCCGGTATTGTTACAGAAATATTTCCTGCGTTATCAGCAAGTACAAGATTATTGTTTTCATTTGCAAATGCAACATTTACAGGAATACCTGCACCATCGTTTGTTCCGGTCTCTACATTCCATTGATCACCGTTTCCTGAAATTGTAATTACTTTTTCTCCAGCCTCAGTTGCAGTGAATGATGCTATCCATAAATTGTTTTCCTTGTCCAGAGTCAGGTTAATAGGCTCTTCACTTAGTCCTGATATAGCTAAAGATGATATATAAAGTGCATCCCAGGTAGCTTCCTTTGTATTAACATTTACGTAGTAGCAACCAGTCGTTCCAGGGAACCACATATTTTGTCTGTTGTTTCCTGCGTCACTTGTTATGTGGAAAGCTCCTTCATCACCTGCTGTTCCCCACATCAAACCGTTTCCTTCCTTAAGGAAATAATGGTACCATCCATATGGGATAAACATGAAGCCACTGTATATTCCATTAGCTTCTGGAGAATATAATATCACACCAGTTTCTCCTACTACTTCGTTTTGGTCTGTTGCTTCAACAACAATACCTGTATTCATATCCATAACATATGGTGTAACAGCTACCTTTACCACATTACTGTAAGCATAAGGTATGTTCTCGCCTGTTGCGCTACCGAGACGGAAGAATACATTATTTGCTTCACCAACTTTTGCTCCAAGGCCGTTTACTATTGAATTGAGTTCACCGCCCTTGTAGGCGATAGAGTTTGATGTTGTTTCATCTTTATATATTTGTCCGGAAAAATCCTCTGACAATGAAACCTCCATATAGTTTTTTGCTTTGGCAGCTGTACCTACAGTTGTGTCGCTTATCTGTACGTCCTGTCCTTTCCATGCAAATGAAAGAACTACTTTCTGCGATGTTTCAACAGATAAAACCACTTTATCTGTGGTAGCAATAAGTTCATCTGAACCTAAACTCTGGAGATAAATTTTCTCTCCGTCCTTCTCGCAAGACATTAATGCTAAGATTGATGCGAGGGTTAGTAATATTTTATTTAAAGTTTTCATTTTATCCGTTACTGTTTAAGGTTAATACTCTTCATTTTTCAGATTAGGATTGGCTGTAAGTTCTGCCGATGGAATAGGATAGTAATTGTATTTGCTTTCGACAGATGTTCCATCACTTACACCACCCTTGAACTCCCACAAATAGTCGGCAGTAGTAAAGAGGTTGAAACGTATAAGGTCTGTACGTCTGGTGCATTCCCAGTAAAGCTCACGTGCACGTTCGTCAAGGAAGAAACGGAAGTTATTTTCTGTAAGATCTGTTTCCGTAATATCTTGGCTGTTATCACCAAAAGCACGTTCTCTCAAAGCGTTTACATATCCAACAGCAGTAGTCATGTCTCCGTTTCCGCCACGTGCGGTAGCCTCAGCATACATCAGATATACATCTGCCAGTCTGAATAACGGATAGTCTGTATTTACACCGCTCTGGTCTGTATTTGATGCAGCTTCTCCATTATCTGTTAGATTTGTCCATTTAGTTGAAAGGTAGCCTGTTGAAGCATCTTCTATTGATGTCACTTTAGGAGTCTGACCGGTAGTATAGAATCCACCTCTTTTATCATTGTCATCAAAAAGGCCTGATACAGTTTCACATATTCTCATAGAGCCCCATCCTTTAGTCACTCCATAATCAGCAGGATTCTGTGTCGCAGAAGTCTGGCTTATTGCGCCGCATACCATGTATGTTGATGAGCCCCAAGATACAGTAGTATTGGCATCTACAGGAAGTGTGAAGATTATTTCGTTTGTACGCAGATGATTGTCTGCATTGAAAAGTCTTCTGTAACAATCTATAGTATAGTCATTATTTACATCAATTTCCAGTGAATATCCCTGTCCTATAGCACTCTGGCATGCTGCAACGCATTCGTTATATCTTGTTTCGCTAATATAAGTCTTGGCATTCAGATATAGCTTTGCAAGCAGTGTATATGCGGCACCTTTTGAAGCACGTCCGTAAGGGCATTCATCTTTGCTCAGAAGATCATTTTCGATAGCTTTAAGTTCAGACTCGATGTACCCGAACATATCCTTTGCCATATAGCGTGGAGGAATATAGCTTCCCACAGGGTCGTTTTCTGTTACGAAAGGAATGTTTCTGAACAAGTCCATTGCGTGATAATAGAAAAGGGCACGCATGAAACGGGTTTCTGCACGATAATGCACTATTTCGTTGCGTTCGCTTTCTGTGAAACCGCTTATTTTTTCATCTGTCGCATTACGCAGAAACTCGTTGCAGAGAGCAATATTATAGTATATACGATAGTACATATCTGCTACCCATGGGGCGTTTGCATCCCATGACAGATTACTGATATCAGTCAGATTTTCACCGCTTAGCCATGTATAAGCCACCTCATCTGTTCCTACTTCCTGAAGATTGAAATAGCAACGCATATAATCTTCTCCACGGTTGCTTGAAAGGTCTTCGTTACCGTCTTTCTCCTGACCTTTTGTTACCATTGATACATATATTTTCCCCAGTACGCTTTTATAGTTTTGCAGGCTGGTATATACACTTTCCGATGTAATATCTTCATGTGGATACTGGTCAAGGTCGCCTATACACGATGTCGCGAACATTGCGGCTGTACACATTGACAATATATAGATATATTTTTTCATGATTCTGTATTTTTATAATTAGAAATTAAGACCGATGTTTAAAGAGAATGTTCTTGGACGAGGATAGAACGTATTGTCCATTCCGTTCGGTACTTCCGGGTCCACTCCGCTGTATTTTGTTATGCAGAATACGTTCTGTACCATTGCGCTGACATTCAGATTGCAGGTATTGAATATCTTTCCGAAATTATACCCCAAAGTAAGGTTATCCATTTTCAGGAACGATGCATTCTCTACATAATAGTCTGACAAATGCTGGCGTGTCTGAAAACCTGTTTCAAGATAACTTGCCGACAGATTGTTGAGCTGTGCTGCATTGTAGCTCATTGTTTCCATAGCTCCGGTGTTCATTGCCATTCCGTTATATACATAGTTGCCTATGTTTGCTCTGAAACTCATTCCGAGGTTCCAGTTCTTCCAGTTGAGCGATGTGCTCAGTCCCATTATATAGTCTGGTGCCGGAGAGTGATAACGGTATAAGTCATCCGAGTTTATCACACCATCCTTATTGAGGTCCGCATATGCTCCTTCGATAGGTTTTCCGGTCTTTTCATCGTAAAGCTGTTTGTAAACGTAGAACATATAAGGTTCATATCCTTCAGTAAGTGTCTGGAACTGATATCCGTCTATTGAAGGACCTACAGGAGTGTTTGTCACTTTCCCTCCTTCGACGATAGAAAGATTCTTAACCTTCATTTTCTGCCATGTCATGTTGAAACTGATATCCCAGCTGAAGTCCTTTGTCTTTATAGGAGTGGCATTCAGTGAGAATTCTATACCCTGGCTGTCAACATTACCTACGTTTGTAGTGATAGTCTTGTCGAATGTAGAACCTGCTGCTGCCGGAACAGTGGCGATAAGATCTTTTGTCTGACGTGTATAATAGTCGAAACTACCTGTGATACGGTCTTCAAGGAATCCGAAATCGAAACCATAGTTCCATGAAGTTGTAGTTTCCCATTTCAGGTCTGATACATACGATTCAGGGCGATAAGTATAAATATATTCATCTCCCATTATAGCCTGTGCGCCATCCTGGCTCAGTGTATATACCGGAAGATAGTTGTAGTTGCCTATACCGTCCTGTTGTCCTGTAACACCGTAGCTGGCACGCAGTTTCAATGTGCTCAGCACATTCTGGTTCTTCATGAACTCTTCTTCTGAGATTCTCCATCCCAGAGCTACAGAAGGGAATGTACCCCATCTCTGTTCTTTTGCAAAACGTGAAGTGGCATCACGGCGTACAGTAGCCGTGAGCATATATTTTGAACCGAATGAATAATTCAAACGTCCATAGTATGACAGAAGAACGTGTCTTTCGTCTGTAGCCTTATACGAAGTCTGTATTTCGCCTGCCGCATTCATGCTTGCCGAAGCCGGATTTACTGATTTCCAGTACTGATAGTCGTAACCTATTGTAGCGTCGAAACTGCTGTTCAGTGACTCTACCATCTTGTTATAGTTGGCATAGATTGTAAGAAGTCTGTTTTCATTCTTTTGAGGTCCGTACGGATAGTAGTAACCGCCTGTAGTATAATATTGTGCAGCTTCAGGATTAACATAGTCTGAGCCTTCACCCTGTGCATAGTCGTAACCTAATGTAGCATGGAGTTTCAATTCCGGAAGGAAATGCATACGATAGTCAACATCGAAGTTACCTATGAAACGTATGACCTTACTGTGCGCATCGCGCTGTTCCAATAATCCGAGAGGGTTCAATACACCACCTGTTACAGGCTTACCGTCGCTTGCAAGTCCTTCGGTATATCCACCGAATACGTCATTTCCGGAATAAACCGGTATGGTAGGATTCATGGTAGAAGCTCCCCATATTGCACTGGTGTTTGCAAACTGGTTCTTGTTCATTGACGCCTTGGCATTGATATTGAATTTCAGATGGTCGTCAAAGAATGACGGCGACAATGACAAGCTACCTGTTACTCTGTTTGCGTTGTCAGTCTTGAGCAGACCGTCCTGATTGTAATATCCCACAGAAACACGTACAGGAAGGTTAGGAAGAACCTTGCCGGACAGACTAAGATTATTATCAGTACCGAATGCATTATGATAAATATAGTCGTTCCAGTCAGTTCTTTCAGAACCCAACAAAGCCTGTTGTGCAGCTGTTCCCTTAGTCTTCACTACATTTACAAAATCGTCATAGCTCAGCATATCAGCCATGCGTGTACGTGTCTGAATAGAGTTAGTTGTACTGAATGTCACTTTCAACTTGTCCGAAGCACCTTTCTTGGTTGTTATAATGATAACACCGTTTGAGGCACGCGAACCGTAGATTGCTGTAGATGAGGCATCCTTAAGGATTGTCATGCTCTCGATGTCGTTAGGATTGATGAGGCTGAGGAAGTTTCCGTCATTACCGCTGATACCTCCCTGCTCCAAAGGTACACCGTCGAATACGATAAGCGGGTCGTTGCTGGCATTGAGTGAAGCACCTCCACGTACACGTATTGTACTTCCGGCAGTAGGCGAACCGCTGTTTGACATAATCTGTACACCTGAAATCTTACCATTGATAAGCTGTTCGGGAGAGCTTACCAGACCTGTGTTGAAATCTTCGCTTGAAACGTTGGTTACAGAACCCGTAAGGTCACTCTTTCTTTGGGTACCATATCCGATAACGACCACATCGCTAAGCATCTGTGTGTCCGGTACAAGCTTTATGCTCATAGTTTTCTGGTCGGAGCCTAACACCTGAGTATTGTATCCTATATAAGAAAACTGGATATTGCTTCCCTTAGGAATTTCAAGAGTAAACTTACCGTCGAAGTCAGTAATAGTACCTATAGTAGTACCTACTGCAAGAACACTGGCCCCGATAAGCGGCTCGTTGTTTTCGTCTAAAACTGTACCTGTGATAATTACATTTCCCGGCTGTTGCGCGAGGACTGCGAAAGTATTTCCGGCCCAAATCACCGATAGTAAGAATACTTTCAGAAAAGATTTAATGTTGCCTTTCATATTATGTATTAATTTTTTGTCAGCACAAATATATGAAACACAAGAAAAGCACAGGGAAAAATATTGGACATATAAAGACATAAATAGGACAATCGCGCATTTTGTCCTATTTATTTCCTTTTTCCTACCATTACATTACTGTCCGGTGTCCGATATATATTGTTTCGGAGTCTTTCCGAAAACACTCTGGAAGCATTTCGAGAAATAAGAAGGGTTGGAATATCCCACCATATACATAACTTCCGCTATGGTGAATTTTTTCTGTTGCAGCAGCATAGCCGCCTTTTTCATTCTTATTGATTTTATGTATTCCACGGGCGACATTCCTGTAAGCTGCTTTATCTTCCTGTATATCTGTTTGCTTCCCGTACCGGACAGTTCACACAATCCGTTTACATTGAGATTGCTGTCTGCCATATGGTCTTCAATAATCTGTGTGATGTTTATCAGAAACTTCTCATCAGACGATGTGCTGTCCTCTACCGGTTTCGGAGAACCGATAGTTTCAATTCTGGCCTGTGCCTCAAAAGTTTCCTTCTTGTGTATGAGCATCTCTATTTTTCCAATCAGTATTTCCGCATTGAAAGGCTTCTGTATGAAAGCATCTATCTGCAACTTTATACTGTTCTTTATGGTTTCCGTGTCATCCTTTGCAGAAAGCATAATTATCGGAATAGTGACCGTAGGCATATTCTTTTTCAGGATCCTGCACATTTCCAGTCCGTTCATCATCGGCATCATATAGTCCGTTATTATAAGGTCCGGTTTTACGGTTTCCACCATGCTCAGTCCTTCCTTACCGTTCGATGCATATACGCATCTGAATTTACCTGCCAGTATATGCTTTATCATTTCGTACGCATCCCTGTTGTCGTCCACTACGAGTATTACCTGCAACTGTGAGTCGGCATCGTCAATATTCTCATTTTTATCAGAGTCTGTACTGTTCAGTTCTCTGTCCACAGGGAATATCAGCGTAAAGGTCGTTTCACCGTTGGCAGACGATGCTTCCACGTTTCCCTTATGCAGTTCCGTATATGTCTTGACTAAATAAAGCCCTATTCCTGTTCCCTCAAAATGGTTCTTTGTGGCCGACGACTGGAAAAATCTCTGGAAAATATACGGCAGTTCATTCTCCGGTATTCCTATTCCATTGTCCGAGACCCTTATGTCCACCTTGCTGTTTTTCTCGCTATAGTCTATTGACACAGATATGTTTCCTTCCGAAGGAGTATATTTTATGGCATTTGTCAGCAGATTGCTCACTATGGATTCCAGTTTTATGACATCCATATCCACAAACAGCTTGTCTGCATTCGATGTAAAGTTCCAGTTATGCCTGTTTACACTTTCTTCATCCCTTAATTTCAGATATATCTCTCGGGTAAACGATACGAGTTCTATTCTGGAGGTTATGAGTATATGCTCACTGTCCTCCATTCTGTTCATTTCTATCAGTTTATGTATCTTGGCATTCAGATTTACCGCATTTCTGTACACTATATCCAGCATTTCCTTCTGTTCCGGGTCCTTTACGTCGAGCAGCAGTTTGCTTACAGGTGTAACTATCATTCCCACAGGACTTTTCAGGTCATGCGAGAGGTTCGACATAAACTTTATCTTTTGTCTGGTCTGTTCCAGTATCTTCTTCTTTTCCAGTTTCTCCAGATGCAGCCTATTCTTGACAATAAAGAAATTTATTATCCAGCAGACTAATCCTACAGTCAGCAGAAAATATATAACTTTGGCTGCTACAGACAGATACCATGGCGGCAGAATATTTATTGAAGCTATTCTGTATCCGGCATCATCGTTCTCGCTATGTTTGACATATAGCTCAAACTTGCCGTAAGGCATATTATTATAGACTATTATATTTGAATTGCTGTTCACATAATGCCATTCGGAATCTATTTTAGGCATCATATACATGAATCCGCTTCTTTGTGACTCGTTATATCTGAAATCGGAAAACTCAAATACAAGGTTATTCTCCGTATGGTCGAGCGTAAAACTATTGTTCTCTATAATACCTTTCGATATATAGTTGTTGTTGGCGGACAATGCTGTCAGATATATCCGTGGAGCGTAGTCTGTGGTATGTATTATTTCAGGCTCGCAGAAACCTATACCATCATAACTGCCCATATAAACCTTCCCTGCAGGCTTGTCATAATATATACTGCTGAATATCTTATCGTTGATATTTATTCTTTTTATTCCGGCTGTTTGCCTGTTTATATAGTACAGACCTTTGGCAGATGCTACCCATATGTTGTCTTCCACCTCTACCAGATGCAATATATTATTATCCTTCCAGTCCGTATCAATCCTTGTCATGTTTCCGGAGTACGGGTCTATCTTCGATACGCTGATGTTGGTACTTACCCATACCATACCGTCCGAATCGCAAATAAGAAATTCCGGAAACTCGTCATTCTCCGTACATACCGAGTAGTTATATATCTTTTTGTTGTTTCTGCTTATCCTCTGTATCTCTTTAGTGTTATACATCAGGACCCACGCATCTCCGTTTTTGTCTATCAGTGCCTGTTTCACGAACATGCTTTTCAATCCGTTGTCGGTCGAAAAATTCCTGTCTGCAATACATATTCCTGATTCCGAAGCCTTTAATTTGTCCTTGTTTACTACAAACAGCCCTCCCAGGCAACTGCTTATCCAAAGGTTATTGTCATTGTCCTCCGAAATATAATAAGCCCAGTTGGAATTGCATGTATGCGTAGAATCCATAATAGTATAATGCACGAACTGCCTGGACCTTTCGTCATACCGTTCTATGCTGCCGTCTGTGGCAATCCACAGATTCTGCGAGCTGTCCTCGAATATGTGTCTTATTCTGTTATGAGATAACTCCGAACCCTTCTTCCCGACCTTGAACCATCTGCTGTTGGCCGTATCCTTATGTTTCTCGGTAAGCAGTAGTCCGTCGGTACCTCCAAACCAGTTTCTGCCTCTACTGTCCGTAAGAATGGTGTAAAACATATTACCGTCGTTGGTATTGCTCAGCTCCCATACAGGTATGAATGTGTATTGTCTGTTATTGTCGGTAAATGAAATGCCATTATCGGTTCCCAACCATATATTCTGTTTGTTGTCGGTAGTTATACACCATATTATATTGTTAGGTATGGAATTGCTGTTTCTTGAATCGTGCAGATAATGTCTTTGCGTATTTCCATCGGCCGAATAGATATATAGTCCATTGTCTGTTCCGATAAGAAGATTCTTTTCCGAGTCATAGTTCAGCGACTTTATTGAGTTGTCAGCAAAGTATGGCACAAGCTCTGCACTCTGCTTTTGCACATCATAGCAAAACAGATTACCCTCAGTGCCAATCCATATACACTGCCTGCCCTTGTCCTCGAAAAGGACATTTACAAATATGTTCTTCCATTTATTGTCAGACGGGATATTTATAATCCTTACATCATTGTTTTCATCTATACTGCACAATCCATTATAAGTACCTACATACACCGTACCGTTTTCAGACCTTATAATCGAATAGACAGCCTTATGAGGTAGTTTTTCTGAAGGGAATTCATAAACCTCAGCCGTTTCAGTGTTATATCTGAACAATCCGTTCAGCGTACCTATCCACAGTTCGTTGCCGGACATTGCCAGACATCTTATATCCTTAATATTCTCCGTAGCCGGATTATGGTATTTCCCCAATCTCATGTCATATGAAATCAGCCCGTTGTCAGTGCCTAAGAATATAGAGTCCGAACAAATCAGTCCGCAATATATCCTTATTTCATAATATCCCTTGTCCTGTCTGTGCTGAAAAAAGGAATATCCGTCGTAGCTGTAAAGCCCCTTGTTTGTTCCCAACCACATCATACCGGTGGAATCCTGCATTATGCAGCCTATTACAGATGCATCCGTATTGGTATGCATCCTGTTGAACTGCATATATGGGGATGACTGCCCGTAAAGTGCTGATATAACAACGGTTATGAATATTATAACTGCGGTAAGGATATTTCTCATCGATATGTGTCTTTATGTATGGATAATAGTTACAAACACAAAAATAGAAAATATATTTCGTATTTTTGCAGTTTACCACTACATTCTGTATGTTTGCCACTATATCAGCAAGGTCAGTTTTCATAAAATGTTTTTATCACTAACTTTGTATCAGACAACAGAAGTTAAACATCTAAATTTATACGATTATGAAAACAAGGTTAATGACATTGGTAGTTATAATGGCTGTTTCTATGAGCAGCTTCGGTTTAATGGCACAGAATACACCTGACGCTCCAGCACAGAAACGTGCTAAACAGAGACCTACACCGGAACAGATGATGGACAAACATGTGAAGATGATGGAGAAGAAACTCCTGATGGATGATGCCACAGCGTAAGCGTCTCCGCGGTTCTACATTGAATTAGTATCTCCCCTGATTTATCTTTGTTGCCTCAAATCAACAATATAAATTATGGAGCAACAAAGAGCATCACAACGTTATGAAGAGACTTGGTTGGCATTTACTGAAGAACTCAAATCTAATCCGACAGTAACTCTTCGTGCAATCTGCAAAAAGCTACACACCAATCAAGATGGTATGAGCAAGTGGGCATCAAGACATGGTTATTCAGTCAGCCGCTGCAAGGCTTCACTATCGCAAAAGACAAGTGCCCCATCATCCTCATTCGTTCGTATCGAACCCAAAGATCAACCGGTGCAACATAAGGCTTCCGTGCTTGCCGGAGTCTGTGTTACCTTCAGCAGTGGTACAATGATAAGTATCAAGCAGGGAGATGCGGATAGCATCATCAGGCTTGTCAACCTGTACGAGAGAAAGGAGGATGAATCATGTATTCTCTAACGTCAGCCAACAAGTACTATCTCTATCAAGGATTCATCCGGATGAATCTTGGCATAAACGGTCTGTACAAATTGATTCGCTCTGAAATGAGTCAATTGTCGCCTGTATTAGGTGATGCTTTCATCTTCTTTGGCAAACGAAGAAGTGGGGTTAAGATTCTCAAGTGGGATGGCGATGGATTCTTACTTTATTACAAGCGCCTTGAAGGTGGCACTTTTGAACTTCCGGCCCTCAATCCGCATACAGGCCATTATGAGATTCCCTACACCACTTTGACTTTTATCCTAAATGGAGTGTCGTTACGCTCTGTACGGCTCCGAAAACGCTTTAGACTATAGTCTTAAATAGCATAGTTGTTAAAAATAGTACACAAATTAGCCACTTTATTTCTTGCGTAATACGCTAATATTTAGTATCTTTACGTTATGAAAAAAGATGAGATTATAGAGTTGCTGAAGGAACAGATTGCAAGCTTACGGGCTGATAATGACCGGCTGCTGTTGCAGGTTGAAGCCCTGACACAAGAAATAGCTTCGCTTAATGAAGCACTCCTTCAGAAAGGCGAATCCCTTAGCAAGCAGCAACGCATTGCTAAAGGACTCGCCAAACTTATGTCCAACTCATCCGAAAAGCAGAACGCTGCTCAAACACCTTTGTCCGAAGAAGAGCAAAAGAGAAAGGAAGAGGAGAAAGCTGCCAAACGCAAAGCCAGGAAGAACAACGGTGCCAGGCGGGACATGCATTACGATATGGAAGAAGTGGTGCACGATGTATATCCGGATGATCCGGATTTTTGAACTCCAGTTATGACGAATCGTTCATAGCAGGGCTGATGGAACTGCGTTATATACAATCCTTGCCCATAGAAAGAATTGTCCGTTACTTTGAGGACCATGGCTTTACGCTTAACAAGCCCACTGCCCACAAACTGACAGAAAGAGCATCGCCCAGCTTGCAAAGTTGGCACTGATGGCTGGACGGTAGAAATGAATCTGGCGTACCGACAGAAATATGCTCCGGAAATCCTTGCGGATCTGAAAGATTTGCTGGATGAGATTGAAGAGCGCGGCGATTTATTGCCAAAGAGCGAACTTCAAGAGGCGATTACCTACTTACGCAATGAATGGAATGCTGCGCTTGATATCTTCAAATATGGTGACACTTTTCTGGACAATAATCAGGTGGAGCGCCTAAACCGTTATATCTCCATCTCAAGAAGAAATTCCTTGTTCTTCGGCAGCCATAAAGGTGCCGAACGAGGAGCCGTACTCTATACCATAGCTCTTACATGTAGAATGCATAAGGTTAATATGTTTGAGTATCTAACAGATGTGATTAACAGAACGGCGGACTGGCAACCTAATACGCCATTAGAAAAATACAGGGAACTGCTTCCAGACATGTGGAAAAAGGCTAATGAGTAAACCCAAACTCACTAGCCTTTTATTTTTAGTTTCATAGGTAGAATCGCGGAGACGCTTACCTTGATATGCTCTGTATCTTGTCTTTTCTACTGATAAGATAGCTGCTGTACCAGTCAA
>ERZ1026988.551-NODE-551-length-14388-cov-5.946557_pt1 | contig 14388 bp, 28 predicted proteins | sample MGYA00519291_ERZ1026988 | MGnify/ENA primary metagenome ERZ1026988 (study PRJEB26926, sample SAMN06164795) | human gut metagenome | biome: ENVO:00009003; feature: ENVO:2100002; material: ENVO:00002003 | host: Homo sapiens | place: USA | collected 2012 ... | reverse complement strand
ACGAGATAGGAGTCCGTCTCGTGGGCTCGGAGATGTGTATAAGAGACAGTTGTTGGATTACATATAGCGGAATTCCTAACTCAGCCATTTTTGAAATATGAGTATGTCTAAATACATGAGTACTTAATGGCTTATTAAGTTTAAGTTTCCTTTTTGCTGATCTTAAAACAGTATTTACTGATGCTGTTTGGATCGGTGTGCCATTTTCAGTTGCAAAGATAAAGCCTTTGCCGTTAGATTGTTTCTTCAAATCAAGATAAATTTGAACGGCTTTCTTTGGTAGTACAACGCTACGGACTGAGGATGAGGTTTTAGGTGCGTCACTCTTTTTTTGTTCTTTGATTTTAATTCGTTTATACTCTAATGTACCAGTTATATCTACAAACCAATGATTGTCCTTTTGGTAAACATCATCAAAACTTAAAGCGGCTGCTTCACCAAAACGTAGCCCGGTGAGATATAACCATTCGCAAAGTTCTCCGTAGATCCTGGTATTGTTATATAGATACTTGAGTACGGCTTTCAGTTCGTCAGCTTCGAGGAACTTATCTTTAATTTGTTGACCATTAGCAGGGGCCTTATAATCAATTTTAACGTTATCGACCGGGTTATCTTTTGCATATGAGTGTTTTACGGCATAATCAAATAACTTGTGTAGATAGTACTTATATCGGGATACATAGCCACTGGATAACTCTCTATCCCCATACATTAGACTTTCTAGTTTTTCAGTAATGATAAGCGGGGTAAATTTTTCAACTAAGGCATCGTTGCCAAAAATATCTAGTAAAGTATTAACCATTGTTTGATGGCTATAATACGTTGATCTCCTGATTCGTGGCTTTTCATATTCAGTATATTCATCAAGTAACTGTTTGAGTGTAATTCCATGAATCATTTTTCCGATACCGACTTTTGATAAAGCTTTGGATATGCGATTATCTAGAATAATTTGAGCTTGCTTAGCAGTACTCTTTTTATGGTCTTTCATTGTAATACTAATGATTTTAGTCTTATTAGTTAGAGGATCTTTATATTGCTCAAAGAAGCGGAATTTCCCATTGCGTTCTTGCATCCACATAATTAATCTTCTCCAATCTCCATCATACTTACTGATTCTTCTAAACTATCAAGGATTTCGTTAGTTTCGATAAACTCAATCCATTTATTTCTTGGTGTATTTCTATTGGCTTTCACCCCCTTATATAACTTGTCGTAAACATTACTGATAAAATCATCGGTAAATTTATCTACGGTGCGCTCAATCTTAGCTTCGTTCCATCGCTTAGCGGGTTGACGCTTTTTATTTTTGGCTTCCTGCTCAGTTCGTACCTTATCCTTGAAAATAGTAATGGCGGTGGAGTTAGTATCTATATATTCCAGCAGTTCATTTTTATTCATAATAAACAGTCCTTCCCGTACATACGTTCTTTTATAGTGCTTTTTAAACCGGTCGATTTCGACCGGTTTAAAACTTGAATATTAAATAGCTTTTAATGTCATCAATTTGGTTGGACAACTATGTATCCGGCATAATGCCGGTAATAATATATAAATTATTGCTTATTTTGATAAATGATTGATAGCATAGTCAGCCTGTTCCTGAGTAAATTGATCTCCATCAGGGGATGTTAATTGATCGCGGATTTCTTCGGTTGACATATCTTGATCCTTTTGATAGGATTCTGCAGATTTTAAGGCGTTTTTATTCCAATCAGCTTTTACATGATCAACAGCATATTGAGCATCTGATTGGGCAAATTTGTCGCCAGCATCTGAAGTTAATTGATCTAAGATAGCTGCTTTAGACATATTCATATCATTAGCGTATGTTTCGGCTGAATGAAGTGCAGCAGTTTGCTGTGAAGTTGCATGGGTACTACTACTTGAAGATTTAGTTGAACTTTCGGTAGCTGCATCTGATGATGAAGAAGTACTATTATCATCGCTTCCCATTGATCCGATTCCAAATAATAGTACAAGTACAATTATTACCCATACCCACCAACGTTTATACCATGCCTTTTTCTGCACATAGACATTTCCATCTTTATCCGTAATTTTCTTAGCCATAAAATGACACTCCCTAATATAAACTCCAGCTTTTAACGTCGATCAGTATTTGGACGTATATTAATTATTTAGCATAATACCCTTTAATTTCTTCACTTACTACACTAGAAAGGTAGTGAGGCACATGAAAAGATTGCATAAAATTAGCAATGTTAACACATTGAATTTCAGTTTCTTGGCAATAGAAGGGAACCAATAATTCAACTGCTCCAACGTTCGCTTTATATTCAACTGATTCTTTCCCTGTAAAGCTTGCATGATAAAAGACCACATCTCCAGTATCTCCATGAATAACGTGGGCAAGCTCATGTGCTAATTGAAAAATTAGTTCTTCGGGTCTATGCCAATCAAGATTCATTACTACACGTCTGTATTCATAACTGCTACCTGGAGGGGTAGTAGGTGAAAAATGCTTCCATTTAACATCGATATGGTATTCTTTAGCTTTTTCTAAAAGAAAATCGCATGCTTCTTCTGCTTGTTGGTATATCATTTATCATCACCACGCAATAAACGTTTCATGTACTCTAGATCTTCTGGTGGAATTTCTCTCCCTTCATATGTGAAGACAGTATCTTTGTCTGCAAGGTCGGCTGTTTTGGTGTCCAAACTATTTTCTTCACCACTTATTAGATAATCGGACGTAACGCCATAGAGCTTAGCAATGTTATTAGTTAATTTTAGGTCTGGTTCACGCAATCCATATTCATAATTGGCATATGTTTGCATCTTAATCCCAAGGTGGTTTGCAACATAGGTTTTAGTCCACCCCTTGGAATCTCTTAAGTTTTTAAGTCTATCGCTAAAATCAGACATTAGATTTACCCCCTTCGTGTAATTACTTTTCTTAAGTATATAACTAATTACACAAATCATTAACTAACTTAAACGAAATGTGTATAAAAGTATTGACTTACACAAAACGGTGATGTATTATAATAACCGTAAAGTTAAACAAAAGGTGTAACACGCCTGAAAGGAGGAAGCATGACGTTAGTAACAAAAAAAGATTCAAATAAAATTCTTAAAGACTATCTCAAAAGTCATGGAATTACTCAGCATTATGTTGCTACTAAAATCGGAATGTCCGACCAAGCCTTTAGTAATCTAATAAAAGATAGAACTAAATTTAATGGTGATAAAGCGATAATGGTATCACATGCATTAAATATTCCTTTATCTATTTTTTTAGATGAAAATTACACATAACGAGTAACTAAAGAAGCAAATAACATGTTTAATTACACAACACAAAATAAGGAGATGTTCAAATGAATGAACCACAATTATTTGATTTCAAAGGGCAATCGGTCCGCACAGTAACTATTAATGATGAAGCTTACTTCGTTGGTAAAGATGTCGCTAAAATTCTTCGGTACTCAAATACCCAGCGTTCGGTAAACGCCCACGTAGATAGTGAAGACAAAAGGGGGTACCAAATCAGTACCCCCTACGGTACACAAGAAATGACAGTCATTAATGAGTCTGGATTATATTCATTAATTCTTAGTAGCAAGATGCCACAAGCTAAAGAATTCAAACATTGGGTAACAAGTGAAGTGCTTCCTGCAATTCGCAAACATGGTGCTTATATGACACCACAAACAATTGAAAAGGCACTGCTCAATCCAGATACAATTATCAATCTTGCTACTCAGTTAAAAAAGGAACAAGAGCAACGTAAGCAACTTCAAGTAGAGAACGAACAGATGAAACCTAAGGCTTTATTTGCGGACGCGGTTTCTACAAGCAACTCAAGCATTCTAATTGGACAGCTTGCTAAGATTTTGCGTCAAAACGGAGTAAATATTGGGCAAAATAGACTGTTTGCTTGGATGAGGAAGAATGGCTACTTGGGAACAAGAGGAAGTAATCGTAATGTTCCTACTCAGTGTTCGATGGAGTTAGGACTATTCAAAACTAAAGAAACAGTTATTAATCATTCTGATGGGCATACAACTGTCAACATTACAACGAAAGTAACTGGCAAAGGCCAACAATACTTCATTAACAAGTTCTTAAGTGCATCAGTGATTGAGGCCTAGGAGGTGATCAGATGGCAACTCCTGTAAGAGTAGTCATATTAACCGTTGATGAATTAGATAGACGAATGGAACAAGCTGCTTACAAGGCTGTTGCCAAGTTCGTAAAAGACCAAGAAGAACAATGCAAAGATGATGAGCTGTTAACTACTACTGAACTTGTCGAACTTGGCAAGTATGGCAAAAGCCGAGAAACCATTAAAAAGTTTCGTGATCAGATTATTGCTGAAAATCCAAATCAAAAAATCGCTATTAAGCACGGACGCAATTGGTCATACAAGCTAAAAGCATTTGATGAATGGTTTGTAAATCATAATGAAGCTCACAAAGAAGCGCTGAAAATCGACCCACGATCAAGGATGTGAGTTGATGTTAGGACTAGCAATTCCATGGCTCGTGATCATTGCTTGCTTCTTAATTGGAGCAATCGTCAACGTCATTGAAGGTGAGAAGCTGAATGTATTGAAGCCGAAATATCGTAAGAAGCATTAGGAGGTAATAATTTTGAGTACTAAGAAACTAAATAAGTTTGTTGATTTATCGAAGAAGTTAATTAACTTCAAGGACTATTCAATCGAGGAACAAGAAGAGTTCGTTAGCAATGCGATCGCTATTTATCGCAACAACAATCTTGGTAGTTCAGCAATTACCATGCAAGTTGCAAAGTTCTTCCTGTTCTTAGTTGATCCAAGGATGGAGGTTACAGCATGAATGAACCAGCTTTGATTTGCACAGGCTTAACTGCTGCAATGTTAATCTCATTGTTTTACGGGTCTGGACTATGCTTAGTCTTTGGATTTGTTCTTTTCTGGCAAATCTTAGGGGCACTAGGTGATCCAGATAACCCAAACAAAAAAGCCACCGGATCCGACACATCCGATGGCAAGTAGATAACACATGAAAAAATTTATCTAAAGGAAGTATACACCATGAACGAGTATTTGAAAAATCGCTTATCACGGATTCACGATGATCTGTATCTGTCACTGATTGTAATCGATTACGCATTATCAAATGATCAGATTTCAATTAATTTAGCTCACGAGCTTAGCCGTCTGCTTACCCAGATGGATAGAGGAAGCCACTTGAAGCAAGATCTCAAGGAAGCGGAAGCAGAAGCATATCGGCAAGCGGAAGAAGGCGTCACCCATGACTGAGCAGAAGGATTGGGCAAGTGACTTCTACCAAGAAGCGTCAAAAAAGGCCAATGAAGTAGTTAAGGAAGCATATAATCGCAGCTCTCACTACATTGATGCTATCAAATACGTTCGGAAGATCAAACAGCTTTCTTTCGGAGACGTTCCTGATCAGACGGCTCATACTTCAATGCGGATGTTTGAACTGGTGTGTGACCTAGCAATTTATTTAATCCGGCAAGATGCACAGAACTTGCCAATTCAGGATAAAGATAAGGAGGAATAGCCTTGACGCTTTTAACGGTTCAAATGGAGCTTAAAGCTCCAAAATCTCAATACAACAAATTCGGTGGCTATAACTATCGGAGTACGGAAGATATTCTTCAAGCGGTCAAGCCCCTGTTAAAGAAGGATAACGACCATCTGAGCTTGTCTGATGAACCAATCATGATCGGTGATTGGCACTATATCAAGGCCACTGCCACCTTCACTGATAAGAACGACAAAACTACTGTCTCAACAGGATATGCTCGCGAGGCAGCCAATAAGAAGGGAATGGATGACAGTCAGATTACTGGCACGGCTTCCAGTTACGCCCGTAAATACGCACTTAATGGTTTGTTTTTAATTGATGACACTAAGGACGCAGATACCGATGAGTACCACAAACAACAACGTTCATCAGTCCGGCAACAGCCAGCACGGAAGCACCCGGCACCACAAAAACAAATGAGCCAATTACAGAAGAACCAGCAGGAGTACAAGAAGCTGAGACAACAAATAATTGAGTCTTTTAGTGGCGACATGACCATAGATAGTGCAAACAAACAGATTCAACAAATGGCAGGCATCAACAATGATGACAGCGTTGAAGTCAAGTATCAGAAGATGGTAAAGACAGCTAAAGAGATCTTAAGCAACTACAATAACGGAGGTAATAAGAATGATTAGTGCAACAATTATAGGGCGTTTAACTCGGGATCCAGAACAACAGCAGGTAGGGCAATACAACGTCACTCGCTTTACGGTAGCATCCAACAGCACCAGAAAGAACCGTGACGGCGAGTATGATAACACTTTCGTTAGATGCACGGTGTTTGGACGGCAGGGCGATGTGATTGCCCAGCGGTTTCAGAAAGGCCAGCCAATTATTGTTAGTGGTGAGTTATCGACTAGCACATGGCAAGACAAGCAAGGTCAGGCTCGAACATCTGTTGAAATGGGCGTACAGAACTTCTCTTTTACACTTCAAGACAGATTCCAAAACCAATCGTCGGGACAAGATCATATTGAAGAAGTATCAGATGACGATATGCCATTCTAGGAGGTCAAAAAATGTCGTTGTTAATCAGTGAGCCACCATTACAAGTGTTGCCTACATTAGCACGCCTAATCGGATTGAACGAAGCAATTGTTCTTCAACAAGTTCACTATTGGCTTCAACGTTCAAAAAATATCAGAGATGGGTACAGATGGGTATATAACAGCTATCCAGAATGGTATAAACAAATGCCAATTTGGAAATCAGAAACTACCATGCGAACAGCCTTTAAGAATCTTGAAAAACAAGGATTGCTAATTACCGCTAACTATAACAAAGCTAAGTTCGATAAAACAAAATGGTATCGAATAAATTACGAAAAACTATCGTTGTTAGAAAATGAAGCACGATCTGCCAAAAATTGGCAGACGAAGAACCAAGATTTGGCAGACGGAAGTGCCAAAAATTGGCAGACCAATACCAATAGACTACCAGAGACTACTTCAGAGAATAACAACAAACATAGTGCATCGCACAGCAATGCACCGTCTGTGTCCCAACTTGAGAATGAATTTGAAGAAGTTTGGTCAAAGTATCCAAACAAGAAGGGCAAGAAGCAAGCCTTTAACCATTACAAAGCTTGGAGAAGAAAGTCGACTAAGCATACTAACGAATATCTGTTGGAGCGGTTAAAAGTCTACATGACCGATTTACAACAAAATAGTTGGAAGCACCCAATGAATGGTTCTACTTGGTTCAATGGTCGCTTTGATGATGAACTGGAAATAGAGAATGTAGCACCTGCTAATAAGTATGAACAAGAAGGCTACTATGACGACTACAAAAAATTGATACACGGTAACCAATCACAAGAGCAGAAACCAATTGACATACCCGATGATGAATTACCGTTCTAGGAGGTGGGTTGATGGAGCTACAAGGACTTACTTTTAATCAAAAAACGAGAGAAATAATCGCTCAAAAAATAAAAGAACAGTCTGGAATTGATGTTCACGATCCTAAGCAGCTAGCGCAAATGACAGACCATGTTAAAACATGGCGGAACAACCGCCTTAATCGAGCTAGAAAGCAGAGTGTGTTACACAATGCTGGAGAATACATCAACGCTAGTCTATATAGCGGTAATCAGAAGTTGGATTTCATTTTCAAAAATTGGAAGCCTGATATGCAGACTAACCGTTTATTGGCTCGTGAAGTTGGCGCTAAGTGTTTTAATCTGGCTCGGAAGATGGTTGATGATCCTTGCAAAGTATTGCTTACTGGAAAGCCAGGTGTCGGTAAGACTTCACTTGCCACAGCAATGCTCAACTATTTGTGCGATGAGGGATTAACGGTAATGACTGTATCAACGCTAGAACTAGCTGGATTAATGCAACAGCAGTACGAAAAGACTGATGTTAAAGATCGAGTTGAGTATGTAACTAAGTTAATGAAGACTGTTGACGTGCTGCTATTAGATGACTTTGCTACCGAAGGCGGCATGAAGAATGAAGCTAAATCAGTACGTCAAGACTTACAGGAATTATTGTTCAGTGTAGCTAATTCCAGGATTAACTTACAAAAGAATGAAGTTGTAGGGTCAACGATTATCACAACTAATAGCAGTGTGAGTGAACTAGAAATGATGTACAACCCGAAGCTGATTAGTCGGTTAATGCCACACAAGCCAGAATTTATCGTTGACTTCTCACAATTAGAAGATATGAGGGTGTAAGTATGAATATTATTTGCCCTGCTTGTGACGGCAGTGGAATTTATCTTAATCGTAAGTGTTGCGTATGCGGTGGAAAGGGAATCTATCACATTGGCAAAGAGTTAATTATGATGATGTATCACAACGGAGATTTGAAGGGGAAGACAGCATGAATGCAGAAGAACATTTAACAACCGATGAATTAATCAGCGGAATAAATAAGTTTCCTAAAGTCTATGCGGTTCGTAATCGAATGTATGGAGTATGTGTCTATCAAGACTATGAAAGCTATAAAAAAGATAAAACGAGCTGGTTTATGACTATCGATCCTAAAGCTACGAGCATTGCTCAACCGTTCGGTTGTAACTTTGAAGGTTGGCCGGAAGACTGGAGCGATTCGGATTATTGGAATATGTCAGTAGACGAAGCGTTTGATATGGCTGATTACTTGCAAAATATGATAGCTGATTTAATCGATCGTTATATCGCTACTCCAGTATTTCGAAGAGATGAAACGATATTGAGTTCTGTTACGAAAGAAGCATTACTTCATCAGCTTAAAGGGACAATCAATAACAAGAATTTAAGCACAGAAGCACGAGAAGCGTGTTTAAAGTATGCGCACGGTGTATTTAACACATTATGTTTAGAACGTGACTACGAGGCTACTATGAAGCCTAAGCGGGGTGTAGAAATTGTCTTTCCTAATTAAGTTGTTATTGTTGCTTGGCGTTTTCGCCTGTGGCTATGCGATGGGGGCACATAACCGATGAACCATTTTGGCAAAAAAGTAGTTTATAAGGATTGGACCTTTGACAGCATTAAAGAGCGTGATTTCTTTATCCGTTTCATTGAGAACAGTGGGAAACGATTTGCGGTTCATAAGAGCTTTGAATTGCTTTCCAAGTTTTCGGTAGGTGGATATAAACAGCGAAGCATAACATATGCGCCAGACTTTGTCATATTTGACGCTGACGGGCGCATAGAGCACGTTTACGACGTGAAGAGTGGTATTAATCAACGAGCAGTCGATACGGCGGCTAAGATACGTTTTAAGCTGTTTTCATTAAAGACGGGTTTGCCAGTTGAAGTAGTCGTTCCAAGGAAGAATGACTTTAAGATGAAACTGTACGGCTTCACTACTAATCGTATTCAAGACCCGCATAGTCGTTATGACCGACACGGCAACATGAAACGCAAAAAGAACGGTGAACCGATGTATGACTACTACGATGTTCATAAATCGGTGAACTATGACATAAGGGACACAATTGGGTGGTAAAGCGGTAAAGTGAGCCATCTATGAAGTGGAGGAAATAAAGAATGACAGAAGAATTAGTAATCATGCGTGATCGACAAGCAGTGACAACCAGCTTGCAAGTAAGAGAATTTTGAAAAAGAACATAAAAACGTTTTGCAAAGCATTAAAAATTTGGTGGCTGAAAATTCAGCTACGAAAGATATGTTTGTAGAAGGAACTTATGTAAATCGGGGTAAGGAATATCCAATGCTTTACATGAATCGTGACGGCTTCTCACTTTTAGCAATGGGGTTTACTGGCAAGAAAGCTCTTCAATTCAAGTTAAAGTACATTGATGCTTTCAACCGGATGGAGAAGCAACTTCAACAACAGAAGCCCCTTAGCTTACCTGAACAGATAAGCTTGATTGCTAAAGGCTATGAGAACCTTTCAGCAGACGTGGAAGACATTAAGAATCGAATGGGCTTGCCTAGCAACATGGCTCTTGCATTCTCTAAGAAGCGTAACGCAAAGATTATCAATGTTCTAGGCGGTAAGAAATCCAATGCATATCGTGACAAGAATGTTAGAGCTAAGACTTATCGTGCATTGTTCAGCTCATATTGTGAGACATTCGATCAAGACCGATACAATGACTTGCCGATGAAAGACTTTGACAAGGCTGTTGATTTTGTCAACAACTGGTATCCGCCATTTGAATTGCAACAAGAAATTCAGCAGACCAATGCACAGTTAGCAATTGTTTAGGAGGTAACAGCATGAAAATCGATGAATTCAAAGCTAAATTAAAGCCGCTTGCTTATACAGCTACTGATACTAGAAGCGGAATAATCAGCGTTTATACACATAATTATTGGGGTGAAGATGATGCTAATGGATGGTGTTTTCAACTCGATCCTGCTCTGAAAACGGTAATTGTTAAGAAGCAATGGGACAAGCTTGATGGTATGCCCGTGTTTTGCTTACGGGATTTGCTTAATTTGATTACTGAGCTTGAAAAAACACCTGTTAAAGAACGCTTCCCAGAAAAGAAGTATCGGCTAGTTGCCAATCCTAATTCACTTGAGCAAACAGGAACGTATGCTACAAAATATGTTGCGTGTATTCAAGACGGGATGGATTGTTTCTCATTTGTTTATGGTGGACCAACTGTTTTCTTGGAAAAAGAGCTAAAGCAAATTGAAGAATTACACCCAAACATTGCTCCTGCTATTGATACCATGAAGGAAGAAGTCAAAGACAATGAGGCAGACTAAAAAAGATCGTTATTTTGCCATGTATAAAGGTGACAAATACGTTGATGGTGGTACGGTTGTTGAGCTTGCCAGAAAGTATCATCGCACTATTAATCAGATGATCTACCTAACTTACCCAACAACACATAAGCGAGCTAAGGATAACAGACTATTACTATATGAGGTGAAGGGCTAATGAATCAATTACCGTTATGCGTGGGGATTATCTGTGTAACAGCAATTATCATTACTGTGATTATTTGCAAGGTTAGCCTTGAAACAATATTTAGTCTGATTATTGGATTGATAATTATTGCTTTTGCTGTTGCTGTTATTAACTTAATTGACTTATGAGGCGATATGAAAAGTAAAACGAAATGGAGTGTGTTTATAAAGAATGATAAAGCTGTATAGAGTTAACACTTCTTTTGATAGCTATATTGTTAAGGCTACTAATGAGGAAAGAGCTAGAGAACTGGTTTGGTTGGATGAGGTAGAAGTAATATCTGAATCGTGGATGGATGAGTATGATGTTCAAGAACTAGATATTAAGAATATGAACGTTGAAGAGGTCATATCTGGAGGCAACTAATGAAACTAACTGAAAAGCAAAAGAATTGCCCGTACTGTCATGGCATGAAGCGCATGCAAGATAGACTTATATATGGGACGCGTCGAGATATCCTAGCCCTGAAGGATAACAGCCTTGAATATACGTTGGTCTTACCTGACCATAAAAAATACGAAGCGCAGGCTTATGTCGAATACTGCCCAATGTGTGGTCGATATTTACTGAACGAGGAGGAAGAGTAATGGAAGAATTATCTTTGAAAACACCATCGAAAGCAGAATTGATTGAGGTAATCCATACGGTAGCTACTCGTGGCAGTGGTGTTCATAGTGATGACCCAATCCGCAATGTAGATCAATATTGGAGCAAAGACGGCGAATTACTTGCTGAAAAGGATATTATTCGTGATATGGAGGTAACACATGGCAAAGTCAAAGAGCAAAAGTAAAAACCGCCGACGCAAGAAGCGTCAACGGCGAGAAGAAAATAAATTAAAGCGGGAGAGCAAAAATGACAGATAAGGTTAAGAACGCATGGGGCGCATTAATTGCGGTAGTTGTATTGATGTTTTGTGCTTGTATCGTTGGCTTGCTCATCGGTAGCGCATTAGCAGCTAACATCTGGCTGTGGCATTGGATTATAAGTGCATTGTTCTAGGAGGGCATATGAAGTATTTAGCTTTAGGCTTAATAGGATCGTCACCATGGATTTTTCTCGCAGTCGCATCATATAAAGCAGATAAAATAAGCGTTCCTGCAATATTAATATTGATTTTTTGTATGATCTCAATAATGAGTGCAATTGCCTGTATGGAATAAAAGACGCTCCATCGCTGGAACGCCCATGTGATATAGATTTAAACAAACTAATTATATCATAAGGGGAGCGGGGATCGTCGTCTTGATTGATAATATTTATAACAAATACGACAAAAAGAAAAGCTGCGCTAAAGTTAAAGAGTGGCTTAAACAGTACTGGGATTGGAAAGATGAAGCACAAAGCAAAACATTAACCATTGGATCGCCTAGTTTTGATGGATTACCTAAGGGGACGTTATATGATCCTGATTATAAGATTGTTGACTATGTGAACGCTGAACGAGAATGGAAAGTCCGTGAGAGTGTACTTGAATACATAAGGTCAAAAGGCGATTATCACGAAGAGTATGCAACCATTCTTGAGTATCGATTTGTTAAGCATAACTGGAAAGTTGAAAAAGTTGCTCAAACAATTCACGTATCAAAAAGAACGTGTGAGGATATGCAACAAGAGGCTTTGTGGGAAGCAGCACGGATATGTCCGGATAAAAGTGTTCTTGTTCCGAAATAAAGCCCGTGGTTTTCTTGCGGATTTTCTGCGGACTCTTTGCGGACTCTTTGCGGACTTTGGCTTAAAAAAGGTCTTATTATGGTAACGTCGAAAAGTTATCAATCAAGACAAATGGCCTAAGCAAGTCGTTAAACTACTCGGCGTGCGATACGTATACTCACAGATATGTGTATCGCAACTTGGTCTGTTAAATGACCGTGTGGAAAGCAAGAAGGCGGGTAACCGTAAGCTGGTAGATGGTGGCAGAAACCATAATCCACGTTGAGGCTGGCACCTCCCAAATAAGTAAGCACATTTTAACGATTGATTTAAGAAGGAGTGTATGTGCTAACTCAATGTTTCGATTACATCTAATAAACAGCCAGTCTCACCCGTGCTGATAGCAGCAGAAGAGTATGCAATCTAACTCAACGGCTAGAAGATTGCCACTTTTAGGACAGCAATACCGTTACAGGAGTAGGCGGAAAACTACGACCGGGTGCGGAGATTGATTGGTCCTAATTATGCACACATGGCTTAGCTGGCAGAGCCATTGCCATAGGTTCGATTCCTATTGTGTGCGTTGCAGTGTAAACGAGTCACACTGCTTGCTAAGATCCAAGATGGGCACACGACGGCCTCGTGTGGCAAAAGTGCGGTTCGAATCCGCCTCTTAGCTTTATCACGGCAAACTTAACTATGATAGGAGATGAACGCTCCTCTTTCGTAATTGCATAGTACTTTTTTGTCACACGCCGTGATGTAATACAGAAATGCAAAGAGTAACAAAATTCAAAAACGATTAGTGGATGCAAGCATTTCTGTGTTATGCTGATAAAGGTAGGGCTGAACACCCTGAGGGTACGGTTCAATTCCGTCCATCAGCATTCAAGGCACACCTATTTTTGATTAAAGCAACATTCAACGAAAGGAGGAAGCACCTACTTACTAAGATGTTTCTTCCGTTAGCCTTGATTGTCCGAAATGACGTTAAACTAATTCCAATACTTATTTTTTCAGAACAGGTAGCCAATTGCATTGAACGCCTGTTCTTTTTTGATATAATGATAGAAAAAGTATTGGAGATGTTTTTTTGGCTTCAAAAACTCAAAAAGTAAAGTTCGAGGCTTATATGTCATGCAAAGAGGACGGTACTCCTCTAAATATTGAGGAGTTATTAAATGGTATATACAAAATCGATGATTACAAGAAGAAAATCATAACTCAGTATGGTATACCTACTCGGTTGGATAAATTTCATGAAGTGACTTTAGACGATGCAACATTAAAGAAATTCCCTAAAATGAAACTTCTATATTTTCACATGCTAAAAATGCGTGATGATCCTATTGCTGTTACAAGGCAGGAAATAGATGATCTATCTGATTTAGACTTAGATGAAGATGAATATATTGCAGAGGATATTAACTGTTTATTTGATACTGAAAATTGTATACTTTTTGTTCAAAGAAACTATCACAGTTTATCCATTAGTGGAATTGCTTATTATCTAACAAAAATGTATGAACGATTGGAAAAACAAAAAGATGATTATAAACCAGAGGATTTTAAAGATTTAGTTATAGATTTTCAGCCTGTTCCTGATAAAACCGCTCTTAAAGGAATTCAAAGCTCTGATGATATTAGAACATTAGAATTAACTTTCGCTAATGCAAATATTCAATCTTTTTCGACAGGAATTGCAAAATATTTGGGAGGATTTAAAGATTTCTTTGATGATTTAGGAGGCACTCGTATCAGCATTAATTTATCAGCTGGACCAGTTA
>ERZ1026988.545-NODE-545-length-14495-cov-7.145845_pt1 | contig 14495 bp, 11 predicted proteins | sample MGYA00519291_ERZ1026988 | MGnify/ENA primary metagenome ERZ1026988 (study PRJEB26926, sample SAMN06164795) | human gut metagenome | biome: ENVO:00009003; feature: ENVO:2100002; material: ENVO:00002003 | host: Homo sapiens | place: USA | collected 2012 ... | reverse complement strand
TCCGTCTCGTGGGCTCGGAGATGTGTATAAGAGACAGCATTTATACATCATTTTTCAATTATATAATCACAAAATAGACAAAAAAGAAAAAGAATTACTCCCTTCCATAAAACAAATGTCAGTCATCTATTTGAGCGTCTGACAGCCCGTATAATAAAAGTCTTCGTGAAAACTAAATTTAAGTTTCGGCGCATTCTATCTGAAAAGTACATCGAGAAAACATCTTTTCTACTGAAACTTTTGTATGGCTTAAAGAAATGGCGTAACTTTGCAACTCAAACATATCTATCATACAAATGAACGGAACAACACCTTTCAAAGTATTCTCGGGTACAAATTCGAGATACCTCGCAGAAAAAATCTGCAATAGTTTAGGATGCGAACTTGGAAACATGAACATCACTCACTTTGCCGATGGAGAATTCTCTGTTTCTTATGAAGAATCAATCCGCGGACAACATGTTTTCTTAGTTCAATCAACCTTCCCTAACTCTGACAACTTGATGGAGTTACTCTTGATGATTGATGCAGCTAAACGTGCATCAGCCAAAAGTATCATCGCTGTAATCCCTTACTTCGGATGGGCTCGTCAAGACCGCAAAGACAAACCACGTGTTTCTATCGGTGCTAAACTGGTAGCCGACTTATTGCGGGTAGCCGGTATCGACCGTCTGATTACAATGGATTTACATGCTGACCAGATTCAGGGATTCTTCGACATTCCAGTCGACCACCTGTATGGCTCTGCCATCTTTGCTCCATACATTCAGTCACTGAAGTTGGAAAATTTAGCTATCGCAACTCCTGATGTCGGAGGCTCAAAACGTGCCAGTACATATGCCAAATTCCTTGATGTACCTTTGGTTTTATGTCACAAAACCCGTGAGAAAGCAAACGTTGTAGCTTCTATGCAGATCATTGGAGACGTAAAAGACAAAAACGTAATCTTGATTGATGACATGGTAGATACAGCTGGTACCATTACTAAAGCCGCTGATATCATGAAAGAAGCTGGTGCACGCTCTGTACGCGCCATTGCAACTCACTGTGTAATGTCGGGTCCGGCTTCTGAACGTGTACAAAACTCGCAATTAGAAGAGATGGTATTTACTGATAGCATCCCTTACTCAAACCGCTGTGCTAAAGTAAAACAACTTTCTATTGCTGATATGTTTGCTGAAACCATCCGCCGCGTCATGACGAATGAGTCAATCAGCTCACAATACTTGATTTGATTTTTTAATCATAGTATCATATTTCATGCTGTCTCAAAACAGGAAATAGTCTGCACAGACTGTTCCTTGTTTTGAGACAGCCTTTTAAAGACCTTTTCAAATTTCTTTAAACGGAGATATCCTATTTGGCTCAAACCTATTCTTGCTTAAACCTTTTTTATCAGGCAAGAAAAAACTTAAGGCATACTCAAAAAACGTACTTGATGAAGCTGAACATAAGTTTCCAGTCCTTTAGCTTTCGAGTTCACATCAGCCGATAACCAAATAAAAAAGCCGTAAAATTTATAAATTAAAAGAACTTATAAACTTAACGAATTAAACTATCATTATATGAAAATTCTCTGGCTCGACTTGAACAGTTCTTATGCTCACTCTTCATTAGCCTTGCCCGCACTTCATGCCCAACTGATGGAGGATAATTCCATCGAATGGAAAATGGTTTCTGCCACCATTAATGAAAATCCGGGGATGATTGCCGGAGAAATCTATCGACACCAACCCGATATCATAGCAGCAACTTGCTGGCTATTCAATCATGAGGCACTCATGCATATTCTTTCACGGACATCTGCTTTATTGCCTCAATGCGCTATCATATTGGGAGGACCGGAGTTTTTAGGAAATAATGAACATTTTTTGCGCTGCAACCCATTTGTTACCTGTGTTTTCAGAGGTGAAGGAGAAGAAATGTTTCCTTTATGGGTAAAGAAGTGGAACTGCCCGAAAGCCTGGAATCAAGTTACCGGACTATGCTATATAGATGAAAACGGAAACTATTGTGATAACGGACTGGCCCGTGTATTAGCTTTTGACCGATTAGTCAACCCGGAGCAAAGTATTTTCTTCAACTGGGAAAAACCTTTTGTACAACTGGAAACTACCAGAGGATGCTTCAATACCTGTGCTTTCTGTGTTAGTGGAGGAGAAAAGCCTGTACGCTCTTTATCTATAGAAATGATTCGCACACGCATTGCCGAAATTCACCGCCATGGAATCCGGAATATCCGAGTGCTCGACCGAACTTTCAATTACAACAATCGACGGGCAAAAGCATTACTCCAGTTATTTTGTGAATTTCCTGACATCTGCTTCCATTTAGAAATTCATCCGGCTTTACTTTCAGAAGAATTGAAATCGGAACTATCATACATGCCCAAAGGGTTACTTCATTTAGAGGCAGGTATTCAAAGCCTTCATGAGAATGTACTGTTAACGAGCAAACGTATGGGTAAATTAGCTGATGCTTTAGAAGGCTTGCAGTTTCTTTGTTCTCTCCCCAATATGGAAACACATGCCGACTTGATTGCAGGACTTCCGCTTTATCATCTGCATGAAATATTCGATGATATACGCACTCTGGCTTCCTACCAGGCTGGAGAGATTCAATTAGAATCGCTCAAACTATTACCCGGTACCGAGATGAGACAAAGAGCTGAAGAATTGGGTATTCAATATTCCCCCCTTCCACCTTACGAAGTCTTGCAAACAAGGGAAATCACCCCTGATGAGCTCCAGACAGCCCGTTTGCTGTCCAGACTATTAGATGGATTTTACAATACTCCTGCCTGGCAGAACATAACCCGTTCGCTCATCATCGGTCATGAAGATTTTCTGCAGCGGTTCCTTGAACACCTTACATCGCTGCATGTCATTGATACCCCTTTAAGCTTGGAACGCCGCGGTATACTATTATATGAATTCTGCCAGACTCACTATCCGGAATATACCCATTCTGTTACCCTGGCATGGATTGAGGCCGGCATGTCACTTAAGAAAAAGCCGGCTGAACGAGTACGGACTAAACATGTATCACTACCTTCGCTATGGGAAACCCTGAAAGGAGTCTACCATGAACGTCTTCGCCTGTGTCGGATAGACGACGAAAAGAATGAATGCAGCTATTGGTATGGATTCGAGACAGATATACAGCAAAGCAGACCTGTATTTAAGGGAAAATCCCCTTTGGCTAAAATTTCAAATAGCCTCTCATAGTTCAAATAAAAATCGTATATTTGCCCCGTTATGAGAAAAATAATTTTTGCAGCAATACTCTTCCTAACCTGTGTGACCCTGTCTGCACAGAATACGATACCCAATCAATATAGCCAGTTCGGAGGTTCAGCCTCCGGCATGGATGGCAACCGATATGACCGAAACGGAAACCCCATAGATACAACCGCAGTAATTGATGCCAATACAATTCCTATCGGATTATTCTCATGGAAAATAGATGAACGTTTGGGAAATATATTTGAAACGCCTGTAGACACCATACAGCATGCATTTCAAAATACCAATGATACAGGAGGACCTACCGGACATTACACCTATCTGGGTAATTTAGGAGCCCCACGCATCTCACATGTTTTCTTCGAACGAAAAGAAACCAGTCAGTTCTTCTTCACCGACCCGTATGATTTTACAGTACGACGTCCGGAAGACATTGTTTATACCAACACCAAATCTCCCTTTACGAACCTTACTTATTACAAGCAAGGAGACGGACGATATGGAGAAGAACGATTCAAGGCCTATTTTGCTGTCAATGTCAACAAACGGTTGGGTTTCGGGTTTGATATAGACTACACATACGGACGCGGTAAATACACCAGTCAGTCTACCGCTTTATTTAACGGAAATCTCTTCGCTTATTACCGAGGAGATAATTACGACATGCACTTTAGCTTCATCAATGAAAATCTAAAGGTTGCAGAAAATGGAGGTATTGCCGATGACCGTTATATCACCCATCCTTTAGAAATGGCAGAAGGACGAAAGACTTATGCCACTTACGACATTCCTATTAACCTGAATGATATATGGAATAAAAATACCGGATACCATGCGTTTCTTACCCATCGGTATAATTTAGGTTTTTATCGTGACGTAACTCAGGAAAACGATACGGTTACTCGCACTGTATTTGTGCCTGTAACCAGTTTTATCCATACAGTAAAAATGGATATGAACCGACGAAAGTATATTTCTTACGACAAAGAACAAAACCAAACCTATTTCCAGAACAACTATCTAGGAAATGACTCAACAGATGTAACGAAGCATTTCTCTATAAAAAACACGGTAGGCATCTCATTGCGTGAGGGCTTTAACAAATGGGCAAAAGCCGGACTAACCGCATTTATGAGCTTCGAACACCGCCGTTTTACCCTTACAGATACTTTAGACGGTACAGCCGGACGCCGTATCCCTACTGACTACAAAGAAAATATACTTTCAGTAGGAGGACAGCTTATCAAAGAGCAAGGTAAAACAATCCATTATAATGTATTGGGAGAAGTAGCCCTGATTGGAGAAGATGCCGGACAATTCAGCGTGGAAGGTCAAGGAGACTTAAACTTTCGCCTATTCGGTGATACAGTGCGGCTAGAAGCCAATGCTTATATAAAAAATTTGAATCCTACTTTCTATTTCAGACACTTCCACTCCAAGCATTACTGGTGGGATAATGAAGACCTTTCTAAAATAATGCGTACACGCATTGAAGGCAAGCTGAATATAGACCGTTGGCGTACCCAGCTGAAAGTAGGAGTTGAAAATATCAAGAATTATACGTATCTGGACAACACTTCCATAAAAGTAACCGATAAACAAAATGAAGTTTCTTTTAAGAACAACATAGCTGTACGCCAGCACAGCGGCAATATCCAAGTGTTTAACGCGGCCTTGCGCCAAGATTTTAAATTAGGAATCTTGCATTTGGACAATGAAGTTGTTTATCAGAAATCAAGCAATCAGCAAGTGCTGCCACTTCCTGACCTTGTATTATACCATAACCTCTACATTCAGTTTGGATTGGCAAAAAGGGTGTTAAATATAGAATTGGGAGCCGATGTCAGGTATTTTACCCAATACTATGCCCCCGATTATGCACCGGCTATCGGACAGTTCTACCTTCAGAACCCGGAAACTCGGTTTAAGTTAGGGGGATATCCTTTGGTTAATGCCTACCTTAACCTCCATCTTAAACGCACCCGTATCTTTGTACAGATGTATAATCTAATACAAGGTACCGGAGAAAAGAGTTATTTCCTTGCACCTCATTATCCTTTGAATCCGCGCATACTGAAAGTAGGATTGTCTTGGAATTTCTTTGACTAAATCGCAAAAATAATGAAAACAGTCCGCTATTTACTGATAACCGCTCTCGTGATGATTGGCATTATCTGGCTCAATACCCAAAAAGAGCCACAAGATAAGTTCGCCCAAAGAGATTATGCGGATATCCTTTCTTCCAAAGTGTTAAGGGCGGTAACCGAGTATAATTCCATCAGTTATCACGTTGATGGAGATACTATCAAAGGGTTTGACTATGAAATACTTCAGACCTTTGCCCATGAAAAAGGTATGAAGCTGGAAATAACTCCTGAAATGAGTTTTGAAAAACGGCTTAAAGGAGTATGTGAAGGGCGTTATGATTTGCTTGCAACAGGAACTACCATTACCACAACCTCAAAAGACTCCTTACTGTTTACCCGTCCTATATTGCTGAACAAACAAGTATTGATTCAGCGCAAGCCGAAAGAAGAAAATGACAGTTCTTATATTAAAGGACAGCTTGAATTAGCGCATAAAACATTATATGTAACTAAAAACTCGCCTGCTCTTTTACGTATTCATAACTTGATTGAAGAAATAGCTGACACCATTTACATCCGTGAAGTTGAACTTTACGGAACAGAACAGTTAATCTCAATGGTGGCGGCAGGAGATATTGATTATGCGGTATGCGATGAATATATAGCCCGTGCCTTTGCACAAAACTATACCAATCTGGATATCAACACTGATATCGGCTTTACCCAATTTTATGCATGGGGAATCGGGAAGCATGCCCCCATACTCAGAGACAGTTTAAACAGCTGGCTACAAGACTATCAAAAGAGTAACTCTTACAAGAAACTATACAAAAAATATTTTTGAGTTTGCGTGCCTTCTTTCTTCTCTCCAACAAGGATTCAAGCGAACTTAAAGGCATAAGCCCTAAAAAGAAACTCGAAAACTAAAAAACAAGATTCATGACACCATTAAAAAAAGTACGCTGGGGATTTATCGGCTGCGGAGAAGTGACCGAAAAAAAAAGTGGACCAGCCTTTAACATGATACCGGGATCGGAAGTTGTTGCCGTAATGAGCCGTGATGAAGAAAAAGTAAAATCGTATGCCAAACGGCACAATATTCCACGCTGGTACACCGATGCACAAGAGTTGATTGGCGACGAAGATGTGAATGCAATATACATAGCAACTCCCCCATCTTCACATGCCACCTTTGCCATCATGGCCATGAAAGCAGGGAAGCCTGCCTATATTGAAAAGCCCATGGCAGCAAGCTATGAAGACTGTGCACGCATCAACCGCATTTCAAAAGAAACAGGCATTCCTTGTTTCGTAGCTTATTACCGTCGGTATCTCCCATACTTCCAAAAGGTACGCCAGCTGGTAGAAAGTGGAGAAATAGGCAATATCATTAATATACAGATTCGTTTTGCACAACCCCCGCGCAACTTAGATTACAACACTAAAAACCTGCCGTGGCGTGTACAGCCCGACATCTCCGGAGGAGGCTATTTCTACGATTTGGCGCCCCATCAGCTCGATCTTCTCCAAGATATGTTCGGATGTATTCTTGAAGCCGAAGGTTACACATCGAACCGAGGTAAATTATATGAAGCAGAAGATACCATCAGTGCCTGCTTTAAGTTTGACTCCGGACTTCCCGGTTCGGGCTCATGGTGTTTCGTGGCTCATGAGTCTGCAAAAGAAGACCGCATCGAAATCATCGGAGACAAAGGAATGATTTGCTTTTCCATCTTTACCTATGACCCGATAGCCCTTCATACTGAAAGAGGAAGAGAGGAAATTTTGCCTCCTAATCCGCCTCATGTTCAGTTACCTCTAATTCAAGCTGTAGTGGAGCACTTGCAGGGCAAAGCCATCTGCACATGCGACAGTGTGAGCGCAACTCCTACCAACTGGGTAATGGACCGAATTTTAAACAAACTGTAATTTTCAATAAAATACCGGTTGTCTTTCATCTTCCTGAAATAGACAACCGGTACATTTATCTTATCTGTAAATGACTTAATAGCATCCCCCTCCAAGCGAACGATAAAGGAAAGCATGTACTTTACAATAAGTTATATTCAATTCCACTCGTTCTAACTCACATTCCAAATAACGTTCATCAGCCGAAAGTACATCCAAGTACCCTGCAAAACCCGTTTCAAACAATTCATTGGCATTATATATCGAACGGTGATGAATACGGCTCTCCTCTTCTTTTAAAGTTCTACGCTTATCAATCTGCCAAGAAGCTGCCAATAAATTAACAACCTCTTGATAAGACTGGAGTACAACCTGATGATAATCAAGCAGTGCTATGCGCTGACGGCTCTTTGCTTCACTCCATAACACACGAATTTCATTCTTTCTGAAGATAGGAGCTGTAATACCAGCAGCAAGATTATATACCAACGATGCAGGTGAATTAAACCACTGCTTCAAATTAAATGCATTAAATCCTGCACCCCCACCTATCAAAAGAGAAGGGAAAAATGCTTTACGGGCAGCCAACACATCCGACTTACTGGCAAGAAGTTCCAGTTCTGCAGCCTTAATATCCGGACGGTAATGAATCCACTGAGCCGGAATACCTGTCTGAGAAGGAAACTCCATCTTACAGACTTCTTCAAAATCAGACCGCAATATTTCAAAAGGCAGCTTACCGACAAGTAATGCCAATGCACGTTCTACTTCTCCGATGCGCTGTTCTGTATCCAAAAGCATCTCTTCCAATTTCAAACGACGAGAGCGAAACTGATCAACAGACAAGCGGGAAACTTCCCCTTCTTTCATTAATTCATTGGTCAACTGGTAAGAATCACGGGCTTTACGAATTGCTTCTTTTAAAATAAACCTTCTCTTATCCAGCCCTACCAGATCATAATATTGAGTAGCAACTTCAGCAACCAGCAAAGTCTGCGCTAAACGCTTGGCTTCTATTGTTTTCATCCAACGAGCCACAGCAGCACGCTTCTTATCAGTCAGTTTTCCCCATACATCAGCCTCCCAATTAAAATTAAGTCCGATATTTATATTTGTATAAGGGTCTGGGATATGCTTGTCACTTGAGAGTTCCGGAGTATTGGTTGTTGAATTTCCCACTCCATCCATCGTATAATCTCCAAAGCGGTCTACACCTCCACCAAGGCCCAACGTTAACTCAGGGAGTAATGCTCCTTTACTCACCCCTACCTGTCCGCGAGCAATAGAAACAAGCTCTATTGCTTTCTGAAAAGAATGATTGCGCACCAGTGCCGTATCAATATACTGCTGCAAATATACATCAGGGAAAAAATCACTTCTTGAAATAGAAGCTATTGATACCGTATCAAAGTCTCCGGAAAAAGTTTCAGGAAGCTCTACTTTTTCCACCGGCAGTAAAGAAGGTGCTTTACAGCCTTCCCACAGCAACATGGCAATAAACAGTAATAAAAAATTAATCTTCTTCATCATCTTCATAACGTACTTTATTCCGACCTAAACAAGTCGATAAGGTTTCAAAAATCAGATATAATCCGGGAACAAGAAAGATTCCAACAAATGTTCCGACAAGCATTCCTCCTGCAGCAGCTATACCGATAGAACGATTACCCAAAGCACCTGCTCCGCTTGCCATCACCAAAGGAATCAACCCGCAAATAAAAGCAAACGAAGTCATCAGAATAGGACGCAAACGACTCACTGCTCCCGTAATTGCCGCATCAAGTATAGACATCCCCTGATGACGAAACTGATTTGCCATCTCTACTATAAGAATTGCATTCTTTCCTAACAAGCCGATTAACATCACCAAAGCCACCTGAGCGTAAATGTTATTTTCCAATCCGGATATTTGCAAAAACAGATATGATCCGAAAATACCAGCCGGAAGAGATAAGATAATCGGAAACGGCAATAACAAACTTTCATATTGCGCAGCCAACAGAAGATAAACAAATAACAAACAGATACCAAAAATCAAGAGAGTCTGTCCTCCTGAATCTTTTTCCTCACGTGTTACTCCCGACCATTCCACGTCATAACCACGAGGAAGTACCTCCTCACAAATATCTTCTACCACTGCAATAACTTCACCAGAGCTGACTCCTTTTTCTCCTTCACCGGTAAGAAGTGCAGAAGTAAACATATTATAGCGTGTTATCTGGCTTGGACCATAAACACGTTCCATTGTCATAAAGTTTGAATAAGGAACCACATTACCATCATTGTTTTTTGCAAACAGACGATACAAATCTTCCGGATTCATACGATATTCCGGCGAAGCCTGAATCATCACCTTATACATCTGTCCGAACCGTACGAAGTTAGAAGAATAAAAACTTCCGATGTATGCCTAAAGGGTTTCCATCGCCCTATCAAGCTCCACGCCCAACTTGGCAGCTTTAGCCAAATCGACCTTCAACATATATTGTGGAAAGTTTGGATTAAACCCAGAAGTTACTCCTTTAAGGCGCGGATCAGCATTCAATCTATCCACCAAGTTATCAGCCACAGATGCAAACTCATGAAAATCGCCAGCCGTTTTATCCTGCAAACGAAGTTCAAAACCACTTGCATTACCAAATCCCAGAACAGAAGGAGGAAGGAAAAACTGAATATCAGCATCCTTGATATGCGATGTTTTATTTTTATATACCTGCATCAGCTCTGTAACACTTTGTTCACGTTCGCTCCACGGCTTAAGATTAATCATCCCCATTCCGTAACTGGCTCCTTCTGTTTCGGTCATTAAGCTGTAACCAGCCAACGTAGAGATACTTTCTATTTCATCAAGAGGAAGCAAAGCCGCCTGCACTTCACTTAACACTTCCTCGCTACGTTCTACTGTAGCTCCCGGAGGGGCATCGACATTCACATAAATCATTCCCTGATCCTCGTTAGGAATAAAACCAGCAGGAAGAATTAAACTGACTCCATAAGTAGCCAATAAGAATATAAGCAAGGTAGCATAAGTAAATACTTTTCGACCCAAGTATTTATGTAGCCCCAAATGATAACGGCGCTCAAACTTTCCATATCCTCTGTTAAAACCGATAAAGAAACGACGTAGCCAGGTTGCTTTTTTCCTGCCTTTATTACCTACTGGTTTCAATAAAAGTGCACATAAGGCCGGAGAAAGGGTCAGTGCATTTACTCCTGATATAACAATAGCCACAGCAAGAGTCAATGAAAACTGACGATAGAAAATTCCCACTGTTCCCTCCATAAAGCCGACCGGTACAAACACAGCAGACATAACTAAGGTAATAGCAACAATTGCTCCTCCAATTTCTTTCATAGCCTTTACCGAAGCCTGATAAGGAGAAAGACCGTCTTCGTGCATCTTCACATGAACCGCTTCAACCACCACAATAGCATTATCTACAACAATACCGATGGCTAAGACCAATGCAAAAAGCGTAAGCATATTAATAGAGAAACCCAGCATCTGCATAAAGAAAAATGTACCTACAAGAGAAACAGGTACAGCTATGGCAGGAATTAATGTAGAACGGAAGTCCTGCAAAAAAACATATACCACTACAAATACCAATAAAAAGGCTTCAAGCAATGTTTTCAGTACCGACTGAATGGAAGCATCAAGAAACCGCGATACATCATAGGCTATGTTATACTCCATTCCCGGGGCAAAGCTGCTTTCTTTTATTTCCTCCATACGCTGCTTGATATTCTGAATCACCTCACGTGCATTCGACCCAGGACGTTGCTTAATCATAATAGATGCAGACGGACGCCCATCAGTCATTGAAATCATGTTATAATCTTCCGAGTCGAATTCGATGGTTGCCACATCACGCAACCGAAGCAACGAACCATCGGACAATGCTTTGAGCACAATCTCCCCATACTCTTCCGGAGTACTGAATTTTCCTGTATATTGCAAGACATACTGCAGTTGCTGAGGCAGTTTGTCTGAACTGATACCGGTTTTTCCGGGAGCTGCTTCAATATTCTGCCGGCGAATAGCTTCGGTTACATCCTGCGGAACTAAGTTATAGGCTGCCAATCGGTTCGGATTCAGCCAAACCCGCATTGCATAATCACGACTACCCATGATTTCCACCAAGCCTACTCCATCAATACGTTTTAACTCTCGTAAGATATTAATATCGGCAAAGTTATATACAAACTTCTCTGTATGCGTGCTATCGGTGCTATATATATTTAAGTACATCAACATACTGTTGACTTCTTTCTCGGTCACTACACCTGCCCGGATTACCTCCTCGGGAAGCTCATCCAATACAGTCGTCACACGATTTTGCACATTGACCGAAGCTACATCCGGATCTGTTCCAACTTTAAAATATACAGTGGTAAGAGACATTCCGTCATTTGTACAAACAGTAGTCATATACGTCATACCCGAAACACCATTAATAGCTCTCTCCAGAGGAGTAGCAACTGTTTTTGCCATCACATCAGGCACCGGTATAACGTGCCGTCACCGTAACTGAGGGAGGAACAATATCAGGAAACTGAGTGATGGGAAGCGATACGATTGCCAATGCCCCCAGACACACAATAATTACAGAAATAACAGCCGAAAGAATCGGTCTGCGAATAAATAGCTTAAACATAATACACTCCGATTATTTCTGAACAGGATTCAACTTCAACTCTTTCTTTACCTCCTCAAAAGGAATGGTATCTGTTTCTATTTTCATGCCGTCTCTTACCATCTGTACGCCTTCGTATACAATGGCAGTCCCCTCCGGAAAATCTTGCGTCACGTAATAATTCTGATAACGTTCAATCGGATGAAAGCTTCTTACCTGAGCTTTACTCTCCTTGTCTATCAGATATACATATGTAAAATCTTGAATTTCAAAAGTCGATTTCTGAGGAATCAAGCACACATCCTCCATGTGAGTCATCATACGAATCTTTCCCGTAACCCCATGTTTCAGCAATCCATCCGGATTAGGAAAACGTACACGGAAAGCGATAGAACCCGTTCCACGCTCAAAATCGCCTTCTACCGTTTCCTGACGCCCCCGATAGGCATATACAGTTCCGTCCGGTAAAACCAACTCCACCCTATCACGTTGCTGTAAATTTTCTCCCTTAAGCTGAGCTCTTCTCAAACGCAGGTACTCAGACTCATTCACACGATAATAAGCAAATACTTCCGAAATATCACTCACTGTAGTCAACAAGCTTTCAGGATTCACCAAACTTCCAGTCTTATATGGAATTCGGTCAACATACCCCGTAAAAGGAGACAATATGGTGGTATATGAATAATCCATCTGAGCTCGCTGCATTTGGGCATGAGCCTGTTCCACCCGCATACGAGCCACATCATACTCCCGTTCTGCCTGTACCAGCCGAATAGATGAAAGAATTTGTTTTTCAACCAAACGACTAATACGCTCCATTTCATACTTTGCCATTTCTAATTGGGCTTGTGTCTGCTTATAATTCGACTCGGCTTCTTTCAAAGCTTCAGCATATCCGGCTGCACTTAAGCGGAACAATGGTTGTCCTTTTTTTACAAACTCCCCCTCATCAACCAATACTTCTTCCACAAAACCTTCTACCTTAGGTTTAATCTCTACAAACTGAATAGCCTGCACATCAGCCACATAAGAACGGGGTAAATCAATACTTGCTCCATGAAGCAATGTCACGGGAATTGTTTTATCAGGCGATGCCTGCTTTGTGCCTGCACGCTGGCAAGCAGGAAGCAGTACTATCACGCACGACAGCACTGCAACCTTCTTTAATGAAAGTTTCATACAAATAAAAAATAAAGATTACTATGTGATTTTTAATAAAGAATGCACACTTGAATACTTTCTCCGCCTAAGCGCAGAAAGACACTTAACAAAAACATAAACTGCTAAATAAGCAGCAAACAATAAAACAGGCAGACGCTTGAGATTCTACTGAATAAAGATACGGCTGCAACCCTATGCAAGCGAATCGTTTTCGTACATAGACATAGAGGAGTCAAAAAGCAAAGAAAACTTAAGGATAACTTCACAAACAAACGGAATGTGGAAGAAGGAGTCCGATAAACAGGGTCAGACCAGGACGCATTTTCCTGATTACCTTCTGCTAATGATTCCGGAGCTGACAAAGAATACATCGGCTGAACATTCTCTCTAAAATGTCCCACCATCTCATAGCCATAAGCATCAAACTGTATGAGTACCAGCATAACCATACAGATGATACGAAAAAGAAAAGTTCTTTGCTGCTTATGAGATGACATTTTGTGTTCTTTCAATTTTATTTATAGTTACAAAATTAGTACCAATCAAATAAATATAAAAAAACTTCCACTATTTAGGCTGTTTTAACAAATTGCTTCTTATTCTTGGGTCACTTTCAGTAAAATGACAATAAACCAAGCAATAAACATCTTTTTATTTGGATATATCAAAAAGACATCGTACTTTTGCCTCAAACAGAAATTAGATACAAAAATGAAACAATCAATGGTAAATACATTCTTCTGGTGGCGCCTCTTACAACTTCATAAGTCGTAAGGGAAATCAGTCGTGTGTGTATATACCATTATTTACCAAGATACTATCAAGCGGGCTGTCGTACTTTACGGCAGCCCGCTTTGTTTTTTAATTTACCTAATCCAATTTTAAACATGAAACAAAATACCAATAGAACAATGAAAACTTACCAAATCAATCAAGAAGGTTTTTATGGAGAATTCGGCGGAGCGTTTGTTCCCGAAGTTCTTCAACAGTGCATTACAGAGTTAAAAGAAGCCTACTTACAGGTTTTAGAAAGCGAAGATTTTAAAGAAGAATTCAATCAGCTGCTACGTGACTATGTAGGGCGACCTTCTCCTTTATTTCTGGCTAAGCACTTATCTGAAAAGTACGGATGCACCATTTACCTGAAACGAGAAGACCTGAATCATACCGGTGCCCATAAAATCAACAATGCCATCGGACAGGCCTTGCTGGCCAAGCGTATGGGGAAGAAGCGAATTATTGCAGAAACCGGTGCCGGACAACATGGAGTAGCAACAGCCACCGTCTGTGCCCTGATGGGAATGGAATGTGTGGTTTACATGGGAAAAACAGATGTAGAACGCCAGCATGTCAACGTGGAGCGCATGAAAATGTTAGGCGCAACAGTCCATCCGGTAACCTCTGGCAGCATGACCTTGAACTGTCTCTTATACACATCTCCGAGCCCACGAGAC
>ERZ1026988.524-NODE-524-length-14935-cov-43.431922_pt1 | contig 14935 bp, 8 predicted proteins | sample MGYA00519291_ERZ1026988 | MGnify/ENA primary metagenome ERZ1026988 (study PRJEB26926, sample SAMN06164795) | human gut metagenome | biome: ENVO:00009003; feature: ENVO:2100002; material: ENVO:00002003 | host: Homo sapiens | place: USA | collected 2012 ... | reverse complement strand
CTTAATATAAGTTATTGATTTACAGACGATTAAATGTTAATTTAACGCAGTATTGAAACCTAAAAACAACTTTTTTTAGATAAATAATACATCTTAACCTAACATCAATTTATAGCCTTATTGATAAATCTGCTTTTTATGAAATACACCGTTTTTCATAAAAAAATCAATATGTTTTCTGAAGATTCTACTTGATAATATTGGTACGGCGGATGAAGTCGATGATTTCCGGTACATAACCGAAGGCTAATCCGGTAACGGTATCTGCACAACCATAATATACTGCAATGCGACCCGTCTCTGCATCACAGAGAGATGCGCATGGGAAGCAGACATTAGGTACATCTCCTACACACTCGTAGAGCTCCTGAGGAGTAATCAAATACTGACCTGAACGGCCCAATACTTTCCACGGTTCATCCAAATCGAGCAAGGCTGCACCAAAAGCATAAACATATCCATTGCAGGAATGGAGCACACCATGATAAAGCAGCAACCAACCCTCGGAAGTCTCGATAGGCACCGGGCCAGCACCAATCTTCATGCACTGCCAAGCACTCTCCTCGAAAGCTGCAGGAGCCATCACATGACGATGATGCCCCCAATACTCCAAATCAGGTGACTCGCTATAGAAGATGTCACCGAAGGCAGTATGACCAGTATCACTCGGACGACTCAGCATGGCAAACTTGCCATTGATTTTGCGAGGAAACATCACACCATTGCGGTTGTAAGGCAAGAAAGCATTCTCCAACTGATGAAAGGTCTTGAAATCCTCTGTCCATGCCACACCAATCGTTGGTCCATGATAACCATTGCACCAGGTGACATAATACTTTTCGCCTATTTTGCACACACGAGGGTCGTAACCATAAACCCACTCTCCTACCTCAGGATCATCACACTCGAAATGGATGGTGTCCTCATCAATGTCCCAATGTACGGCATCCTTGCTGAAACCGGCATGAAGAGTCATACGACGATTCTTGTCATCACATCTGAATACACCTGCAAAACCATCCTTAAACTTAATTACTGCACTATTGAAGATACTATTGGAGTCGGGTAGCTGATTACGCTTGATAATAGGGTTCTGAGAATAGCGCCAGAGCGGCACGCTGCTGCTTTCTGGTCTGTCTTCCCAAGGAATGTTGGGAAGAGCAGAACCTATGATTTTAATTTCTTTCATTGTCGTTACTTTTTAGAAAAATCAATTAGTGACTTTTTTGGAAATCAATTAGAGACTGTTGAGCAAATCTACCTTACCATCATTGATGAGCTTGATGACCAACTCTCCGAAGAGGGTGTTCTGCCATGCAAACCAGGCACGGGTGTATTTCGAAGCATCATCCTTATGGAAAGATTCATGGATGAATCCCATCCCTGCATCGGTATTCAGGAGGGTCTTCATACACCAGCGAATCTCATCATCATTCTGGGCTGTGAAGCACTTCATCATGATAGACATCGGCCAAGGCATATCATAACCAATGTGAGGACCGCCGATACCCTCGCCTGCCTTACCACGGAAGAAACAAGGATTGTCCTCGCTCCATACGAAACGGCGGGTGTTCTGATAAATCGGATCATTCATCTCAACATCACCCAAATAGCCCATACCTAAAAGCGATGGAACATTGGCATCATCCATCAGAAGACGGTTGCCGAAACCATCTACCTCATACGCATAAATCTTGCCATATTTAGGATGATCATAGACTGCATATTTCTGCAGGGCATCCTTTACTTCGGCTGCCAAGGCAGAACAATCCTGTGCAATCCCGAGTGCCTTATTCTTCTGCTCAGTCTCTGATTTCTCTGCCACATGCTTCAGGATTTCAGCCGCCTTATTCATCGCAGAAACCGCCATGAAATTGGAAGGAATCAGGAACGGAAGAATCGTGGCATCGTCTGAAGGGCGGAACAGGGAAGCAATGAGACCAACTGGCTTGACAGGAGCTCCGAAACCATCCCAGCCCACGGTATCGAAGGCACGATCGGTCATGCGGGTAAAGTGGTAAGCCTTGGCTGTTTCCTTGCGCTGCTGCTCATGGAAGGTCTTGAGGATATTTCCGATAGCCTGCATCCAGTCTTCTCCGAAGATGGAGTCATCGCCTGTTACCTTCCAGTACTCGTAAGCGAGGCGGATAGGATAACAGAAAGAGTCTATCTCATACTTGCGCTCGAAAACCTCTGCCTTCATCTCGGTATCATCCTTCTGCCAACCTGCTCCGGTAGGTCCGTCATTATAGGCATTGGCATAACGGTCGATATTGATGCACTTCAACTGGCGCAGGATGACACCACGCAGCATCTTCTTCAATTTCTCATCCTTGTTGGCAAGGGCTACATATGGCCAAACCTGAGCACCTGAATCGCGGAGCCACATGGCTGGAATATCACCTGTATAGACGAAGGTATCGTCATCGCCATTAGCCAACTGGCGATAATGCACCGTACTTTCCAGCGTGTTCGGATAACAGTTGGCGAACATCCAGGCGAGTTTCGGATTCTTCTTGAGGAGTTTCTGTACTTCCTTGATTTTCTTCTCCACTGCCTCTGAAGTAAAGAGACGCTCAGCTACAGGCGGACGCTTGGACTCATACTTGCCATTGACAGGTGTTACCACCTTAGTGTAGCGGGCATGAACATCTACCTCAGCATGCTTTTGTGCCATCGCCGACATTGCCGACATCAGGGCTATTGCAAATATTGTTTTTCTCATTGTCTGGGTTTATTTATGTTTCGATTTTAATTGTGATTTCTTTTAAGGTCTATCTGCACCACGGGTTCCCCACTTGGATGGCTGATTGCCCATCTGGAGTTCGAGGGTTCCTCCCTTCATCATATCCTGGTACATGATATACGACTTGGTATAGGTTTTACCGTTGAGTTTGGCAGACTGCACGTAGATATTTTCCGAACTGTTGTTCTTGCAGATAATGGAGAAGTTCTTGCCGTCGCCTAAGCTGATGGTAGCCTTGTCCATGATCGGACTGCCGATGATATACTTGCCGCCTGCAGGTTCTACCTGATAGAGTCCCATCGCAGAGAGAATATACCAGGCTGACATCTGCCCCACATCCTCGTTTCCACTCAAACCGTCGAAATCATCCTTATACATCTCATTCATGGTCTGGCGAATAAGACGGGCTGCCTTCCAAGGCTGACCTACATAATTATACATATAGAGTACCTGATGACTCGGTTCATTACCGTGGGCATACTGTCCGATGAGACCAGAAATATCAGGAGAGGCATTATCGCCCATATTGCCCGTTACGATGAAAAGGGAGTCGAGCTTGGTCACAAATTTCTGTTCATTACCGAAGAGCTTCACCAGTCCATGCACATCATGCGGAACGAGCCAGGTATATTGCCAGGCATTTCCCTCGGTATAATCATCCTGACGATGAACGGCTGAGAAAGGATTAAACGGTTCGCGGAACTTGCCGTCGGTACCGATGCCACGCATAAAACCGGTCTTCGGGTCAAAATATTTACGATAACTCTGGGCACGTTCTGCGAAATACTTCGCATCCGCCTTCTTGCCTAAGAGTCGGGCCACTTTCGCCACGCAGTCATCAGCCAGCGCATATTCCAGTCCCTTAGCCACAGTCTCCATTTCCGGATCCTTGTCATAAGGCAGGTAACCATATTTCTTGAGAAGACCGAGGCCTCTGTCTTCACGCAATGCCGACTGTTTCATGGCCTCATAGGCTCCCTCCTTATCCTTGACATATCCTTTGAGCACCAGGTCGGCAAGCACCGGGATGCCCGGATTGCCCACCATGCAGTCGGTCTCATTGCCCATCAGATGCCATACCGGGAGCTTACCCTGCTGGCGATAGATGTTGATAAAGGTACTTGCCACGTCTGGGAGCATTTCCTTGTGGATGAGCGTCATCAGCGGATGGGCTGCACGATAAGTATCCCAGAGTGAAAGGGTGGTATAATTGGTGAAATCACCCTGATGCACCTTACCGTCGGCACCGCGATATTCTCCGTTGACATCAGAGAATACGGATGGAGCGGTCATCGAATGATACATGGCTGTATAGAAAATGCGGCGGGCAATGGAATCTGAAGTTTCCACCTTCACCTTAGCCAATTCCCGATTCCATGCCTCGTCAGCCTGCGCCACTACCTGATGAAAATTCCAGTCAGGAATCTCTGTTTGCAGATTCTGTCGGGCATTGGCAATGCTGACTGCAGAGAGACCAACCTTGATCATCAGAGGGCGGGTGGCATCTGCCACCTGAACCAGCCAGCGTCCACTATCGAGCGGTTGTACTTGAACCGGTTGAGAGAACTCAGCCACGAAGAAATTCTTCTGGTCCTTCGCCCATCCTGTAGAGAAGCGATGACCAGCCACTGCAGTTTCCTTCACCTCATCCAGCGCATAATCGGTAGGTTTATCCCATCCGATACCCTGAAAAAGGTCGAGTACCAACTGTGCCTTCTTCACGTCTGCCCCAAAGGTATAGCGATGGAAACCAGCACGCTTGGTGGCGGTAAGTTCCACCCATACATTCGGCTGCTGCAATTTCACCGCATAATAGCCCGGGCGAACATTCTCATTGGCATGATGGAAGAGCACTTTCTTCTGATGAGCATCTGTCACCGGGAGGAAAGCAACATCGCCTAATTCTCCGATACCCGTTCCGCTGAGGTGCTGATGACCAAAGCCGATGAGAATGGAGTCTGACTGATGATAACCGGAACACCAGTCCCAACCACGGGTATGCTCAGTAGGTCCCAGCTGGATATAACCGAAAGGTACGTTGGCACCGAGGAATACATGACCATGACCGCCCGTTCCGATTCTTGGATTGACAAATTGGGTCAGACAGGAGGTTGCCTGAGCTTTATCATGAGCAAAAGCGGCTTGTGGATAGTCTCCACCTATCACACAAGCCAACAATAATAATATAGGAAAGAATCTTCTTCTCATTTTCTGAATTTAAGATATATTTTAATGATACTATTTCATGAATTTTGAGAAAGAGTATGGCGCATCTGACTCCAGAATACCTCTCTGCAAATTCGGTTTTTCAGAAAGGCGGAAAGAGATCTGCGCACCCTGCCTCAGAGAATTCAGGTCGAGATAATTAAGATCATACTTCTTTCCGTTCATCTGCATGTCATCAACATAGCATCCGTCACCTTCCGACTGTATGCTTACCTGCAGTCCGTTCTCCAGATGGAGTTTCATAGACTTGAAGTAAGGAGTACCCAATGCATACTGTCCTGAACCAGGGCAAACCGGATAGAAGCCCATCGCAGAGAAAACATACCAGGCTGAAGTCTGACCGTTGTCCTCATCGCCGCAATAACCATCTGGTGTCGGTGTGTAGAGGCGGTCCATCACCTGTCGCACCCAATACTGGCACTTCCAAGGTTGTCCGCTATAATCATAGAGATAGATGGCGTGCTGGATAGGCTGGTTGCCGTGTGCATAATTGCCCATGTTCATCACCTGCATCTCTCTGATTTCATGGATGGTAAATCCGTAATAGCTATTATCGAAAACAGGAGGGAGAAGGAATACCGAGTCAAGCATCTGGTTGAACTTCTCCTTTCCGCCCATCAGACGGATGAGTCCTTCAGGATCGTGGAATACCGACCAGGTATAATGCCAGGCATTTCCCTCGGTAAAGGCATCGCCCCACTTGAGCGGATTGAAAGGAGACTGGAATTTTCCATTCAGCAATCTTCCGCGCATCAGACCACTCTCCCTGTCGAACACCTTCTCATAGTTCATCGCTCGTTTGGCAAAAGGTTTCAGTTCCTTCTTTGACTTGCCGAGCGCCTTGCCAAACTGGTAGATGCACCAGTCATCATAGGCATATTCCAAGGTACGGGCCACACTTTCATTGATTTTCACATCATAAGGCACATAGCCCAACTTATTGTAGTACTCAAAACCATGACGTCCGGTAGAATTCACTTCAGGATGAACAGCATTGGCTCCATGAACCACAGCCTGCCAAAGGGTCTCTGCATCATAACCACGTAAACCGGAAAGATAAGCATCGGCCACCACAGAGGCTGAGTTGTTGCCCACCATGCAACCGCGATGCCCCGGACTCGCCCACTCTGGCAGGAATCCGCTCTCGAGATAGGTATTTGCAAGACCCGCCTGAATTTTCTCATTCACAGAAGGATACATCAGATTGAGCAGTGGAAAAAGGCAGCGGAAAGTATCCCAGAAACCGGTATCGGTAAACATATAGCCCTTCTGTACGGTTCCGTTGTAAGGACTGTAGTGAACCACCTCACCGGCTGCATTCTTCTCATAGAAAGCACGAGGGAAGAGAACGGAGCGGTAGAGACAGCTATAGAAAGTACGGAGATGGTCAATGTCCTCATCCTCCACTTCTATCTTGCCGAGTACCTCATTCCAGCGGTTTCTACCCTGCTGACAGAGCTGCTGCATATCTGCCTGTCCCAATTCCTGAAGGTTTTGCCAGGCCTGTGACTCACTGATGAAGGAAGAAGCCACACGAGCCACAACCTTCTCGCCTCTCTGACGAATCTTGAAGGAGATGATGGTGCCCACATGATTGCCTTCCTGCTGGTAAGTCTCCTGATAACCGCCCTGAACCATACCCTGGTATTGACCATCCTTCACATTGACGAAAGCCTCAAAATCATGGTCGAACTCAATAACGAAGTAATTTCTGAAAATCTCAGGAACACCTCCACTATTGCGGGTAGAAAAGCCCACCACCTTTCGCTCCTTCGGGAAAACCTTGATGAAGCTGCCCTTGTCGAAAGCATCAACTACCACATGAGCACTATCGGTCTGAGGAAAGGTGAAGGACATCAGGGCTGCACGTTCCGTAGGACAGAGTTCTGCCGTCACATCATAGTCGGCGAGATAGACACTATAATAATAAGGTGTAGCCTTCTCTGCCTTATGAGAGAACCAGCTGGCACGCTGCTCCTCATCAAATACCGGTTTACCCACGATAGGCATCAATGAAAACTGACCGTAATCATTGATCCAGGGACTCGGTTGATGCGTCTGCTTCAAACCCCTTATCTTCTTAGCTGCATAGGTATATTGCCATCCGTCGCCCATCTTTCCTGTCTGTGGAACCCAGAAATTCATGCCCCAAGGCATGGCGATGGCAGGATAAGTATTGCCTGTGGAAAGTTCATGGTCGGAATCGGAACCCATGAGAGGCTGCACGAAATCTACCGCATTCTGTACATTCACCCTGACGGCTTGCGCTATCAAGGTGAAGAATACAAATATGAACAAAACTGATTTTCTTTTCATAGACAACAGTCTGAATGATTATCTGAAATTGTTTGGCTGCAGGCGATGGCCGTCAGCGTCATTGGTATCAGCCACATCCCACCAGAGTCTTGTGCCCTGAGTATTCACCTTCTGGAGTTCTGGATGAGAAGTGAAGTAAGTGTTGTTATTCTCGCTGAAAGGATAGAGAATGCGCTTGATATTCTTACCCATAGGCACGTCACCTCCACTATTGTTGGTCAACTGATTTGCCAAAGCAGGATAGTCGGTGCGACGGAACTCAGCCCATCCCTCATTACCATTAGGGAAGATAGCCATCCACTTCTGAGTGATGATTGCTTCAAGCTGCTTCTCCTTGCCCTTACCCTCGAACACCTTACCCGTAAGGGCCTTCTCACCATCGATGTAAGCCTGTGCCTTGTCATTGGCAATGCCGTAGTAGTCCATAGATGCCTTGATACCAGACTTATAGTAATCCTCTACGGTACCTGTAAGTTCCATGCCAGCCCATCCACGCAAAACAGCCTCTGCCTTCAGGAACTCAGACTCAGCATAGCCCAAGAGGAGGTAAGCACGCTCACGACTGAAGAAGTAGTTAGGATTCAAGTTCTTGCCCAGACTCTTAGGCGCAGTACGGGTGAGTGAATAATTCAAGGTTCCCATGTCTATGACAGGAGCCTGAGCACCACGCTCACAACCTACGAAGTCTTCTCTCTGGCTATCTTCACCAGCCTGCAAAGTACTCTCTGTCATCTTGATGCGATACCAGCTTACCAAGCAACGTGGGTCTATCTTCTTGGTGACATAGTTATTTCTACCTGTCTTGATCTTATATTCTGCTCCACCTTCACTGGCATTGCGATAGAAGTTCTCCAGATCTTTAGACATTACGCTCTCACCATTGTAGCAGACACTACACATCACCAGAGGATGCTCGTTACCAACGTCATCTGTACCGCCCTGGCTTACAGGAGCATACTTAGGAACAATCTGCATATTGTCTTCATTGCTCTGCATCAGACCATACTGGTTGTTGAGAGCATTTTGAGCCTCCTCCTTAGCACGGGCAGGATCTACATTGGAAATACGCAAAGCCATGCGAAGGCGCAAAGAATTGGCAAAGCGGAGCCACTTGTTCCAGTCACCATGATAGCAGATATCATCGGTAGCGTAACCTATCTGAGTTGCATCGTTTGGCTTGATGCTATCAACAGCCTGCTCTAACATACGGAACATGGCATCGTAAACCTCTGCCTGAGTATTATAAGCCACATTGTTGGTCTCAGGAATCTTAGCCTGTACATACTCCTTGAAAGGCATATCGCCATAAGTATCGGTGTTGGCAAGCGCTAAGAAAGCATAGTAGATACGTGTGGCGTAGAATAAGTTCTTGTACTTGTTGGTATTTTCATTGAACTTATAGGCACGCAACAAGGTACGATACTCACTGCTGCGGTCGGTATAGAAATGTCTCCAGCGCGCAGCACTCCATCCATCTTTATATGAATAATCAGGAGATGCACCACCATGCTTAGGCTGGTTATTGGCAACGAAACCTGCATAGATATCATGACTCAAGTTGGTAGTGATCTGATAGTCATTGAAAAATCCCTCATAGAGGAAGTTGCGGAAAACAGAGTTGGCAGAGCTCAACTCACTCTTCAACGCCAAGGAGTCTTCCTTGCTCACCTTATAGTCGATATTGATATCGGCATACTTGGTATTGTCCTCTTCACCAGGCTGCTCTTCACCGCCGCCAGTAGTGTTATCAGGCAATTCGTATGGATTCTTGCTCATCTCATCCATGTCATAGCAGGAAGATAAACTTACCAATGCCATGGACACAAGCATCGTCTTGAATATAATCGTCTTTTTCATTGTCTTGAACTGTTTATGTTGTAGTTGATAGTATTTAGAAGCCTACATTGACAGAGAAACCGAAGGTGCGGGTATATGGCACTGCGGCAAAGTCAAGGGCCTGTGAGAACATAGAAGTATCATAACCTCCATCAGGATTGCCTGGTGTATGTTTCAGCAGGAAGCAGAGATTACGTGCCACAAATGACAACTTCACATTGGTAAGAGGAGTCTTCTTGAGCACGCTCTTTGGGAGGCTGTAACCCAATGCGAGTTCCTTCAACTTGATATAGGAAGCACTGTGGATAAACATCTCTGCATAACCCTTCTGCGACTTGTACAAACCGATGTTGGAATAGTAAGACTGTGCACTTACCTCCTTGGTATTCACCTGTCCGTCGGGTGTCACACCAGGAACTACCATATAGTAGTCGCTCACACCATTCAACTCCTTGTACTCACCACGATAAGCCGAACGCTCTGAAGTTCCTACAGCAGTAGCCATACCTTCTGATACGCTCACGATATCGCCGCCAAATCGCATATCAAACATCGCAGTGAGACTTACACCCTTATAGTTCAGACTTGGAGTAACAGACATGAGAAGCTTTGGCTCGATGTTTCCGATAGGATGATCGAGGATATACTGCTCCAAATTTCCGCCTGCATCACTACTGGTAACAGGCATTGGAAGACCGTTCTCGCCAATCACCATCTGACCATTCGCATCGCGCTTGATGAGGTTATTGGCATAGATATCGCCCAACTTACCTCCTGCCTTCGCACCTACCTTGACTGGCATGTCGCCATCGCCATTAAAGTAGATGTGATCCACGCCATTAGCCAGTTCATCTACACGGGAGATATTCTTGGAAATATTCATGGTGAGATCGAACTTGAGGTCCTTGGTCTTGACAGGTGTGCCGTAAAGCATCAGCTCAATACCCTTGTTGGTAATCTTACCTGCATTCACCCATTGCTGTGTCCAAGGAGCAGATACATCTACAAGCATAGCCTGGTTCTTGGTCTTGGTATAATAATAGGTGAAATCAAATCCCAAACGGTTCTCCAGGAACTTCATCTCAAGACCCCACTCGAAGGAAGACTTGATCTCTGGTTTCAGGTTGCTGTTCTTCTTCACGGTCTGTGGAATTGGCACACGGATGCCATTCTCATAGGTATAAGAACGGGTGTTGTAGAGATTGTATGGGTTTGGGTCCTTACCTACCTGAGCGAAAGACAGACGAGTCTTGGCGAAAGTCATCCACGCTGGCAACGAATGGTTGATAGAGCGCATGAAATCGCTGAAGATATAGCTCACACTTGCACTTGGATAGAAGAAAGAACGGTTGTCCTTTGGCAAGGTAGATGACCAGTCGTTGCGGGCTGTAAGATCCAATGAAAGATACTCACGGAAAGCCAACTGCAAAGAACCGAAGGCTGAGTACATAGAGCGCTCATGGCCATTCTCACTGGCATTGGTCAACTGATAACCTGTATTGAAAATCCAATTATCCTTCTCCAACATATTCTTGGTAGCAGCACTCAGCAACTCGTACTTCTGGTACATGATGTTGGCGCCCAGATTGTAACCCAAGCGCAAATCCTTGGTCACCTGATTGTCACCCAAGAAGAGGAAAGAGATATTGTGCTCGAAGTTGTTTTCCTCCGAACGGCTCATATTATCATCGGTAACGATCTCGCTCCAGTGTCTGCCCGGAATGCTCACAGCAGAGTTACCCAAACTCAAGTCTGTGGCCTGGATGCGTGTGCGATAATAATCGAAAGCATATTTAGCATTAAACTTCAACCAGTCGGTTACGTTGACATTAGCACCATAGTAACCGAAGGCACGCCAACGCTCATCGCTATTCTGGAAGCGATGACGAACATAGTATGGGTTGGCATACTGCATATCTGGTCCGAACCAGTTGCGATGCAATTGGTCCTGAGTTGTATAAGTCTGAAGATCCTGCAAACGCACGTTGCCTGGAATGAAAAGCAACTGGGCTACCTCTCCATTGAGACCAGTCATCGGACGGTTCTCAGCTTTCATGCGAGAAACAGAAATCTTGCTATCTGTAGAAAGATACTTATTGATAGTTCTACCTGCATTAAGGTCAACTATCAGCTTATCCAATTTCTCTCCATCGAAAAGACCCTTATTGTCGTTGAAACCTAAAGAGAGACGGAAATGACCTTTCTCATCAGAATTTCCGAGAGCTACGGTATGGAACTGGGAGAAACCTGTATTGAAGTAATCCTTCAACTTATCGCCATAATAGCGGTAAGCGATGTTCTCACCGAGAAAAGAAGGTTCCATTCTGCCATCAAGCGGAGCACCGAATGCCAACTCGCTGGAAAGCGTCTTGTTGCCATCCTCATCAGTTTTATAAACCGTAGCACCCTGAGAGCCCTGTCCGTACTGCTTCTGCATAGGGATTGTTTCAGCCACCTTACTCCAAGTAAAGTTACCGTTGTATGTGATGCCGAAGCCCTGCTTATGACTACCCTTCTTGGTTGTAACATAGATCACACCATTACCTGCACGTGAACCATAGAGGGCTGCAGCGTTGGCACCTTTGAGTACCGAGATAGACTCGATATCCTCTGGGTTGATGTCCAGAGAAGTGCCACCACGGTCGTATCCGCCATAAGCAGAAGCATCAGAACTCTGGTTGTCGGTAAAAGGAACACCATCTACCACCCAAAGAGGCTGGTTATTATCAGTAAGAGAAGAGTTTCCACGGATAGTGATCTTGGTAGAACCACCGAGACCCGTACTGGAAGTATTCATCTGCAGACCAGCCACCTTACCGTCGAGGGCACCAGTCACAGAAGGGTCGCCAGTCGTATTGAGAGCATCCGCCTTGACATCCTGTACGGAATATCCCAACATCTTCTTCTCACGCTTGATACCGAGGGCAGTAACCACCACTTCCTTCAACGCCTGAGAGTCAGGAAGCATCTGTGCGTTCACGTTATGTCCTTCCTTTGCAGCCATATCCATCGTCTTATATCCGAGATATGTAAACTGCAAGACAGGGGCAGGTTCATCGGTCTCGATGGTAAAATTACCATCCATATCAGTTACAGCACGATGATTGGTGCCTTTTACGAGGATGGTAGCGCCAATGAGAGGTTCCTTGTTTTCATCGAGAAGCGTACCCTTATATGTACGTTTCTGTCTTGGTTGCTGGGTGCTTGGAGTTGTAGTAATTTCCTTTTTCTTCAGATAGATGATTCCATCCTTAATCACATAAGATACACCCTTATTCTTCAAGAGCTTGTTTAAAACATCCTCTACCTTACCGTTCTTCACCTGAACGGCATTCACCTGCATCTTTGACAAGTTGTCGTCGTAAGTAAACTGGTATTTAGACTGTTTCTGGATTTTCTGGATGACTGCTCCCAAAGTGGTCTGAGAAACATTCAACGAAATCTGGGCTTTTACAGATGTCCAGGAACTGGAAACCAACATCAGAGCCAAGGCTGCAGCTGCGGTTTTAGTTTTTTGTAAATGATACCAATGTGTCATAATCCTTGTTTTTAGCATTTAAGTTATTATAACTACCTTTTGTTGTTATTAATTTCAAATATATAACAGCAAAAAACAAAAAAACACTTACCCAAAAAATTATTTTTTTGAATAAGTGCTCTCTTTTTCTCGTATAACAGTATATAATTAAGTACTGATTCACTACTTCGTGATAAATACCTTACTGCCTTTCACGTGATAGTGGATAGGCAGGGTGTTCTGCAAGAGATCGAGAACCGAGTCGATGGTCTCCTTCTCTTTGATGACACCGGAGTAAGTATTCTCCTGGTTGATGGTAGGATCAACAACCACCTGCACATCGTAGATATTCTCCAGCATCTTGGCAATTTCATTCACGCTTGCATTATTGAAGGAAGTCTTGTGCTCATGCCACATTGCATCCTTATAGACATCGGTTTCAGAAACCGTCATGCTACCTAAGCGCGCATCCACACATGCCTTCTGTCCTGGTTTCAAGACGATCATACCCTCATCATGATTTCCTTCTACCCTTACCTTACCTTCGAGCAAACTGACGGAAGCCTGCTGATGAGCCTTATCCACATGGAAATTGAAAACGGTACCGAGCACCTTAACACTCATCACATCGCTCTCTACGATGAAAGGCTTGTGCGGATTTTTGGTCACCTCAAAATAACCTTCACCGTCTATCTCTACCTTACGGTCGGAACCATCAAACTCTTTCGGATATTTGATGGAAGCAAGTTTGTTGAGCCAGACCTTAGTTCCATCAGGTAAAGTAACCGTCGTATCTTTGTCGGCACTGGCCATCACCACCTGCATCTGCATATTAGAAATCGGATTGTGCTGGAGATAGAACCAGGCCAATCCACCCAATACGCAAACCACAGCAATCGCAGCAGCCCGACGCCACATACCTATTATATGCGCATGATGCTCAGCCTGCTGTTCAGCCTTCATCTCCCTGATCTTAGCCTGCATTCTCTGTTCAGCAAGCATCAGTTGGGTCCTTGGCATGAACTGCGCCTTGAACTCATCGCTCAACTTTTCTTCTTTGAAAAGTTCTTGTTTTTCCTCCGGAGAATTTTTTAATATATCCCTTAATGCGATGAGCTCCTCTTCCGTGCACTCACCTGCCAAGAATCTCGCCTTTAATTCCTCATTTATCATATAACAATCGTGCTTAATATCCTTAATTAATTAACAATCTAATTAAATACCACAACAATAATTGTTGAGAAAACACTTACTCAATAACCTATAAAAAAGGTACAAAAAACACAAAAAATATTCCCAAACGAGCCCTAAGAGACTTTAAAGCCTTATAAATATGAGCTTCAACGGTACGTACGGATACGTTCATCATCAGAGCAATCTCACTATTTTTCATATCCTTGAGATAGCTCAAAACGAATATTTCCCTGCATTTATCAGGAAGTTCCCCTATAGCCTGATTGATTTTTCTTCTCAACTCCATGTTTTCCATGTCCTGTTCTCCATCTCCCAACGAAGAGAAATAGCACGACATACGCATTTCGTTGATATCTTCAATGGCTGCAGTATTGACTTTCTTATAGCGCTTCAAGTAATTCAATCCTCTAGAATAAATCGTCTTATAGAGGTATGATTCTATCTGCGGGACATCCGTCTCCAATGCATCCATACGATTCCACAATTCAAGAAAAGCTTCTTGAACTACATCATCGGCAGCATCCTCCCCTACGATACGTTTAGCATAATAAAACATTCGAGGGTAGTACTTCCTAAATATCGCTTGATATGATTCTTCTTTTACTGTCTGCATTACATAATATATCTTTAGCTATTCGTTCTAATTTAGGTCGGTTTACGCCAGTTATCTGCGTATTTTCCTCACTTCTTGAACTACTTTGGGCGCAAAGGTAAGTAAAAAAGATGATAAAAGCAAATTTTTGCTTAGAAATCAACTATAATATTTGTGTGTGTGTTACTTTTTACTACTTTTCATAACTGTTTCCATACGTAAATTTAAAAACTGTAGTCAGTGCACTCCCTAAAGTCTGCTTTTAGTCATTAAACAACTATTACACAAAAACTTTTATTTATAAAGTATAGAACTTCGCAGACTATTTCTTTACTTGTCTTCAATGGTTACCTTTCTTCATCGCCTTCAAAATGCGATAGAATGTCGTGCGAAATCTTGTTGTTTTTATATACCAATAGTTCGTTAATAATTCAATAATGTGCTAAGCAGCTGTACGCTGTAAGCACGAGAGATCTTTGAAAATCTTGCTAATTAAAGTTCGGTTCGG
>ERZ1026988.499-NODE-499-length-15557-cov-7.376468_pt1 | contig 15557 bp, 10 predicted proteins | sample MGYA00519291_ERZ1026988 | MGnify/ENA primary metagenome ERZ1026988 (study PRJEB26926, sample SAMN06164795) | human gut metagenome | biome: ENVO:00009003; feature: ENVO:2100002; material: ENVO:00002003 | host: Homo sapiens | place: USA | collected 2012 ... | reverse complement strand
GGGTGACTAGTGGGATTCGAACCCACGACATTCAGAACCACAATCTGACGCTCTAACCGACTGAACTATAGTCACCATGTTAGGCTTTCCTTTCGAAAGCGATGCAAAGGTACTGCTTTTTTTTATATCTGCAAACTTTTTGAGGAAAAATTATTCAAAAAAATACTCTTTTATGCCTCCATTCGATTTTCCTAATAAATTTTCAGTTCCTTTCAAGAAACGTTTCATCACATTAAGTTCCTCATTATTAATGGATTTATTAATAAAAGTAACAGGATATAATTCAAAGTTCTTTTTTTTACTTAAAACAGGTCTTGAAGTCCAAACCAATGCATATTCACAATCCGCTAAACGGGTTATTCGAAAAATCCGTTGCAACTTCAATCTTACCATAGCTCCTCCATCCGTTTTTTCTTTCGACATATTTGAGATAAAATTACCTAATGAATAAACAATGACATGCCGGGCAGGAGTCCGGGGGTCTTTTACAATTTCCATAGGCTGGAGTACATGCGGATGCGAACCTATTACATGATCAACTCCTTGTTCAATCAACCAGTTAGCCAATTCACACTCCGATCGTTCAGGGAACGAACAATATTCCACTCCCCAATGCATACAGGCTATAATAACATCAGGAAGTTTTCTGCGTGCATCAAGAATATCTTTTTTTATTTGTTCCCGATTAATATAATTCACCACATTCGGAGCATCAGTCTTCAAGCCATTCGTTCCATAAGTATAGTTCAACAATACAATTCTAAAACCATTCTTCTCAATCAATAACGGGTAGTTCTTATGACGTTCTTCCGGGTTCCTATAGGTTCCAGCATGATGTATTTTCAAAGAATCCAACATCAGAATAGTACGTTCCAACCCCAACTTCCCCTTATCCAGACAATGATTGTTAGCGGTCAGCAATACATCAAATCCGGCTTCCTTTATAGCATGAAGATATTCGTCCGGAGCACTGAACGCCGGATACCCTCTATAAGGCTTTCCTCCCAATGTCACCTCTAAGTTCCCTATAGCCATATCCGCCTCACTTATTTCTTTCTTCACATGACGGAAGCAATCATTATAATTATACCCGTCTCCTTGCCTGGCTGCATCAATTTGAGCCTGATGTTGCATCAAATCACCGACAAACAACAAAGAGATCCGATCTTGCGCCGATAGCGACAAACCAAACCATAGCAAAAAAAGAATGAAGATCTGTTTCATCTATTCTAACATTAAAGGGTACAAGATAGGAAAAAATTCGTAAAGAACAAAGTTCTACACTAATTTACAGTTTTCATACGCTTGAATTCCGTAGGAGCAACCCCGAACTGTGCCAACAGGCTTCACTATCCTGCACCCGTTCTGAAACAGCAGTACCATCGTTTTTTTCAAGCGAATAATACAAATAAAAAATTAGAAAGAGGGTCTACAAGCGTTTGCAACAAATCTTTATATATCACACACATGCCTTATTGATGACAATGACCCCAACAGAAACCACGTCAGCAAGCATGCCAACCGCCAGTCCAAAAGACAAGGACATTTAAAAAAAAGACCAAGACGTTTTTAAAAAAGACGGCGGCCTTTTAAAAAAAGCTCGTCATCTTTTTTAAAAATGACCTGATCTTTTTTACCACAGCCGGAATCCGCCATATTCCATAAAGGTACAAATCCTCCATGCGCACTTCTTACAAAAAAAACCTAAAAATAGCCTACTTTACATCAAAACGGAATATCCTATAAAAAGTATATATATAACTGCATTCAAGCATTTTATGCAAAATTCAGCTTCACAATACAGTGAGGGCATAAGAGCATAAGTGAGAGCAATATTTTTTACCCTCACCATCTAAATCTTTTATAATAAACCTATTATACATGCAGTGAGGGCATGAGGGCATAAATGTCCCGAACTTCCCAGCGAGAAAGACCTATACATCAAGGACACTCCCGAAAGTATGATTACTCCGAAGAACAAAATAATCTTTTAAGAGCGAAAATCCTTCCTTATGATTTTACAGGTAAGTCCGAAAAGCAGGCATAACTTTTGTTCATGAAAACAAGTGTGTCAAAAGCAGGTCAGCTTATCCTGTAAGCATTACCAAACTTTTGACACATTCTTTTTTTATCCATCAAGCTTCGCAAAGCATGTGGCACTTATTTGTAAATGGCCTTTTTTCCAGCCAGCAACGTATTCTTCATTAAAGATACAATAGTCATAGGTCCCACACCACCCGGAACGGGAGTGATATAAGAACATTTGGGAGCCACTTCATCAAATTTCACATCTCCGGTCAGTTTGAATCCGGATTTCTTTGTGGCATCCGGCACACGGGTAGTACCCACGTCAATAACCACCGCACCTTCTTTCACCATCTCAGCCTTCACAAAATTCGGCTGACCCAGTGCAGCAATGATAATGTCAGCTTCCTGACATTCTTTTACCAAATCCTTGCTGCGGCTGTGACAAACAGTTACAGTGGCATCACCCGGATAAGCTTTCTGCATCATCAGGCTCGCCATAGGCTTACCCACAATATTGCTACGGCCCAATACTACACACTTCTTTCCCTGTGTTTCAATATGGTAACGTTTCAGCAATTCCAGAATACCATTAGGCGTAGCGGATACATAGCAAGGAAGGCCAATGGACATACGTCCTACATTGATAGGATGGAAACCATCCACATCTTTACGATAGTCAATGGTTTCAATCACTTTCTGCTCGGAAATATGCTTCGGTAAGGGAAGTTGTACGATAAAACCATCCACGTCAGCATCCTCATTCAGTTCTCTGACCTTTGCCAGTAATTCTTCTTCCGTCACATCTGCTTCATAACGGATCAGACTGGATTTGAAACCACATACTTCACAGGCCTTTACTTTAGCCGCCACGTATGTCTCACTTCCCCCGTCGTGTCCAACGAGGATTGCAGCTAAATGGGGACGCTTGCCACCTTTAGCCACGATTCCGGCAACTTCCGCAGCAATCTCCTGCTTCACCAGTTCCGAAATAGCTTTTCCATCAATTAGTTGCATACTATTTATTTATAAATAATCCATTGAGCAACAAATGTAGCATAAATCAGCCACGTTGCATAATAAAAAAAGGAGAAAGTTCCGCACTTTCTCCCTACCTGTTTATTTAAACCTTACTTTTTAAGTTTCGGCATCATCTTACCCATCTTGCTACCGGTCACCATCTTCATCATCTTGCGGGTCTGGTCAAACTGCTTCAGCAGACGGTTTACCTCCTGAATGCTGGTTCCACTGCCTTTGGCTATACGCGTACGACGTGTTCCGTTCAGGATTTCGGGATTTGTACGTTCCTGCGGAGTCATGGAATAAATAATCGCCTCAATACTCTTGAATGCATTATCATCGATATCAATGTCTTTAATCGCTTTACCCACACCCGGAATCATGGAAGCCAACTCTTTCAGGTTACCCATCTTCTTTATCTGATGAATCTGGCTCAAAAAGTCATTGAAGTCGAACTGGTTTTTGGCAATCTTTTTCTGAAGACGCTTTGCCTCTTCCTCGTCATATTGCTCCTGCGCACGTTCTACCAAAGACACGATATCACCCATACCGAGAATACGGTCTGCCATACGTGCAGGATGGAACTGGTCGATAGCATCCAACTTTTCGCCGGTACCCACAAACTTGATAGGCTTATTCACAACGGTACGAATAGAAAGAGCGGCACCGCCACGGGTATCACCATCCAACTTGGTCAGCACAACACCGTTAAAGTCCAGACGTTCATTAAATTCACGGGCTGTGTTCACCGCATCCTGACCGGTCATTGAATCGACAACGAACAATGTTTCATCCGGATTGACCGCTTTCTTAATCGCCTCAATCTCATTCATCATCTGTTCGTCGATAGCCAGACGACCGGCTGTATCGACAATAACCAAATCATAACCTTTCGCTTTTGCTTCATGAATAGCGTTCAATGCAATCTGCACCGGATTCTTGCTGTCCAATTCACTATATACAGGAACCTCGATTTGTTCTCCCAATACTCTTAACTGTTCGATAGCAGCGGGACGATAAACGTCACAAGCCACCAACAGCGGCTTACGGTTCTTCTTGGTTTTCAGCATACGGGCCACTTTACCGGAGAAAGTAGTCTTACCGGAACCTTGCAGACCTGACATCAGGATAACCGCCGGACGACCTTCCAACACCAATTCGGCAGTCTCACCGCCCATCAATGCAGTCAGTTCATCATGTACAATCTTTACCATCAACTGGCTGGGCTTCACAGCCGTAAGCACATTCTGCCCCAAAGCTTTTTCTTTTACAGTATCAGTAAAGCCTTTGGCGACCTTATAGTTCACGTCAGCATCCAACAAAGCTTTACGCACATCCTTCAATGTTTCCGCTACATTAATCTCGGTGATTTTTCCCTCACCTTTCAGAATCTTAAAAGACCGTTCCAGTCTCTCACTTAAATTATCGAACATATATCTTTAATTATAAATTACGAATTATGATTGCCTGTCCTTCTTTACTAACCTTCAGAATAACAACAGGGTGCAAAAATACAAAAAACTTATGAACCTTATATCTTTTTATTCTGCCATTTTGCTTTTTTCAAATAAATAATGCTGCTAAGCAGTAACAAACTATAGTACACCACCTCTATAGAAAAACAAACAGAAACCGGTGCTTTCACCACCATGCCTATCCATAGAATGTAAAGGGCGTAGAATACCAAAGTCCCCATTTCAAGTATCAGAGCAGCCTGCGTATTTCCAGTTCCCGAAATGGCATTGAAATAAATATTCGCCACTGATGCAATAATCATCGCTCCGGCAATGACATACAACGAAGGCACAGACTCTACCAGCAACGCCGGTTCGTTGGTGTAAACCGAAAGCATGGCATGAGGAAAAAGCACCACCACCGCCACACAGACCACCATAATGAGAAACGACATCTGGGCTATACGCCAAATCAAACGCATGACATGGGTTATCCCCCCCGCACCAATCAGATTGCTGACCAATGAATTGGTAGTAGTAGACAATGCCTGAACCGGAATGAGCATCACAATATAGATACTACGCACGATATTGGCAATCGCCAGCTCGCGTTGACCCAACCGTTCTATCGCGATGAAAAAGACAAACCAAGTAGCCATGGCCAAAAAATATTGTATCATGGTAAAACACGAAATACTCAGAATTTTTCCCAATAAAGAAAAGTCAATCTTCTGCCAGTGATTCAAGCCGAATTTCTTAAAATCCACCTTTGCGTAGGTATAAATCAAGAAAAAAGCCAATGAAGCGGCTTCAGCCATCACCGAAGCGACAGCTGCTCCTTTAATCCCCATCTCCGGCATTCCAAACTTACCGAAAATCAAAATATAATCCAACAGCACATTCACCAATGCCATAACCACTGCATTCATTGTCAGCACCTTAGTACGTGTAATACCAATATACAGCGCACGGAACATCACGTTGACAAAGGCGAAGAAAAAGCCCCAAATACGCCAGTTGAGAAATTCCATGGTAGCATCAAAAATGGAATCAGATGAAATGAGCAAGCGGACAATGGATGGGGCCAAAAGATGTGTCAGCCCAAACATGAGCATCGCCAATCCCAGCAAGAATGTCCCTCCCTGTATCATTACGGGACCCACATCTTTGTAACGTCCTTCTCCATTACGACGAGCAATCAAGATTTGTGAACCGACACTAAAACCGAAAGCAATAGTGAAGACACAGATATAAAACAATCCACCCATGGCGGAAGCTCCCAACTCGACTTCTCCTACCCTGCCTAGGAAAGCAGTATCTGTCACATTGATAATGTTTTGCGCCAATAATCCGAGAAAAATCGGATAACTTACGTTCCATATTTCTTTGTTGGTATACATATATTTTTTTTGCATTGAGTAAAAGAGTTGCAAAGATACTACATTCTTTTCAATCCGGTGTTCTGAATGGAGTGAAGAAACCGTAAACAGACCAGGAATTTACTTAGCGGACAGGCGTGCCGGAACAAATATATCACAAAAGCATCAGCACGCTCCTTCATTCCACAGTTCCTACCAATCAATCACACAAATAAAAAAAGGATATTCATCATCCAAGTAAATAGTTTCTATTGAAACAGTTGATTTTTCAATAGACGACACAAATAATTGCACAAAAGGTTTGCCCGTGTGTTATTTTATCCTACCTTTGCGCCCGCAAACAAAAAATCAAGTAATAAATGAAGAAACTATTATTAATTAGTGCAGCGACACTAATCGTTTCAAATTCAACTTTCGCAGGAGGTATTTTAACCAATACAAATCAACATGCAGCTTTTCTCCGTATGCTATCCCGTGGTGCTACAACAGAAATAGACGGTGCTTTATCTAATCCTGCCGGCCTGGCTTTCTTGCCCAAAGACGGATTCCATGTAGGATTGAGCATTCAGAGCGCTTATCAGACTAGAAATATTGATGCCAGTTTTATGACATACAATGGCGTTAGCGCCACAGGTCCTACTGTTGCAGACAAGCCTTTTGAAAAATATTACGAAGGAACAGCCGCCGCACCGGTTATCCCCAGCCTCTTCGCCGCATATAAAAAAGGTGAGTGGACAATTTCAGGATTCTTCGCCATCACTGCCGGAGGTGGAAAGGCGTCTTTTGATGACGGACTGCCTATGTTCGACGCCTCAGCTATGGCAGGTATTTTTCAAGAAGGTTTAAAAGCAGAAAAACCTACGGTTATAACTCCTGATATGTATGATATAACAAGTGCCATGGACGGTAAACAATATATTTACTCTTTGCAGCTGGGATTATCCTATAAAGCTACCGAATGGCTTTCCGTATTCGGTGGAGGTAGAATGAACTACTTTACCGGTGGCTACAAAGGCTTTCTGAACGCTATTGTAAAAGGAACAGACACAAACCTGTTGCCTCTTGCTCTAGACTGTGACCAAACCGGCTGGGGACTTACTCCTGTTATCGGTGTAGATGCTAAACTGGGTAAACTGAACATTGGTGCCAAATATGAATTCAAGACCAACTTGAATATCGAAAACAATACAAAGAACTTACAATATCCACCCAGTGCCAAAGATATGGTAGCCCCCTACGAACACGGTGTGAATACTCCCAATGATATTCCAGCCATGCTCTCTATCGCAGCCGCCTACGAATTCCTTCCGGTACTTCGCGCTTCTGTAGAATATCATTTTTATGATGACAAAAATGCAGGTATGGCAAACGGCAAACAAAAATATCTGACTAAAGGAACCAATGAATACTTGGCAGGTATTGAGTTTGATGTAACCAAGCAACTAACCCTCAGCTGTGGTGGACAAATCACTGACTACGGACTATCAGATAACTATCAATCAGATACCAGTTTTTCTTGTGATTCTTACTCTTTGGGAGTCGGAGCCAAAATAAAGATGAACAAACACCTCAATTTAAATATTGGTTATATGTGGACTAATTATGAGGATTATACAAAAAAATCAACCAACTATAACGGAACCGGACTACCCGGAACAAATGTATATAGCCGTACCAACAAAGTGTTCGGTTTAAGTGCAGATTATAGTTTCTGATTCCTGTATATGAAATAAGAACAAGACCATGTCCAAATAACTGAGGCATGGTCTTGTTTTATAAAAAACTCCAAAGAAACTGATAATCCTTCAGCTGCACCCGTAACTGTTTCAGCGACCGGGTGATATGAAATTCTACAGTCTTTACAGAAATATCCAGCCGCAAAGCAATTTCCTTGTTCGGTAAATTTTTCATCCGGCTCAAAATAAACACCTCCCTGCTTGTAGGAGGCAATTCACTAATGGCTTCCTGCACCAAAGTTTGAATCTCATCACAAAACAATTTATCGGGATCACAAGCCTCCAAAGTCGAGATACGCAAAGCCAGTTCTTTCTGCCGCATATCTCCTATATGCTGCTCGGCACGCATACGTACCTCCAAGTGTTGCAAATGATTCAATGAACGATTTTTTATGGCAGTCAACAGCAACGCAGAAATATTGGTATCCTCCTGTAACTCATTCCGGTGCTCCCATACATTAGTAAAAGCCCCCATTACAATATCCTCAGCCTCTTCCCTGTTCCTGACATACGAGTAAGCAAACTGAACAAACTGTTGCTGACGTTTGCTAAACACCTCCGTCAGTTCTGACATAAAAACATTCTTCGTCTCTTTCATTTAACTAATTTTCTGTTTCCGTTTTTAGATCTTGACATAAATACCTTTCTTGTATAAAATATGAACAATACTCCAACAAAATAATACATACAACAAAGCATAGGCTAATGAACCGGGATAATTTCCCAACACCGGAACCAGTACCTTTTCATAAATAAAGACACTTGCCCCCGTAGCGCCCAATAGAATCCCCATTATTTCCGCAAACACATAGATAAACAAAGGGTTCACTCCGAACGACCGGAAAAAAACGCACCAACCTTGATAACCTTTTATATCAATGATCCAGATAAGCAGAGCCAAAAAGCTGGATGCCAATCCGCAGGTTGTAATGACAAAAGTAGGCGACCACACTTTCTTATTGATAGGGCAGCCGTAACTTAACAAAAAGCCAGCAAATGTGAGAATTGTACCCACCAAAAACAACCGTTGTATCTTCTCGTCATTATCTTTAGCAGAAAACAATAACTTTCCACAATAAAACCCTACCATTACATGGCACACCGCAGGAAGCGTACTCAATAGTCCTTCCGGATCAAACGCCATTCCACCATCATGGTACATGTGGGATGTACCCAATGCCCATACATCAAAACGGGCCACTATATTAGTGGCCGACAAGTTAAAGCCGTCTCCCATAGCCAATAAAAGAAAATAGACGGCCAAAGTCACCAAAATGATAGCGGGAAAATATTTATGCTTCACCGTTATAGCAACCAGACTAGTCACACCGTATCCTATAGCAAGCCGTTGCATGACTCCTAAATAACGCAACTCTTCAAAATTCAGATGATGTGTAAAAACCGATTTGGCCAGAAGATTCAAAAACAGACCGATACAAAAAATAACGACTGTACGTTTCACAATCTTCCGTAATGTAGCATGAGAATAAGTAAAATTATATTTCCGCAAAGAAATATAGGTGGATATTCCCATAATGAACATAAAAAAAGGAAAAACGAGATCGGTAGGGGTTAACCCGTTAAAGGCGGCATGCTCCAACGGAGTATACACATGCCCCCATGAACCGGGGTTATTTACAAGAATCATGCCTGCAATAGTGATGCCTCTCAAGATGTCAAGAGCAAGCAACCGTTTGGGGGTATTTGCTGTCATGCGCGTTAGATTAATAAATTGGTTAACTCGGACAAAGATAGCATTCTATTAGCAATAAAGAAACAAATCTGTGAAAAATATTTTTATATTGTAAACATATTAATCTCTCTGAAAAACATGTTTATTCCGTTTTTATTGCTATTTTTGTCCAAAAAGAATTTCTATACCCCCTTTATTTAAAAACTTAACACAGATTTATTATGAAGAAAAAGAGTCTGCCAGTATTTTTCGTTGGGTTATTAATGTGTGGATGCCAAATGAAAGAAGTAATCAATGAGTACAATGTAGTTCCATTGCCTGTTACCATGAGCGAGCAGCAGGGACGTTTTTACCTGAACAGTGATGTTCCTATCGTCGTTAACGCCTCACAAGAAGTGAAACACATTGCTTCCGGCCTGTCAACCACTCTCCTGGATATAGCCGGTCTCAAGCTGAAACCGACTGACGAGTTACATGAAAATGTACCCTCCATTGTTTTTGACAGCATTCCGGGGATGGAAAAAGAAGCCTACAAGTTATCGGTCACCCCTCAACTGATAAAAATTACCGCATCGGCGCCTAACGGCTTTTACTATGGATTACAGACCCTGTATCAACTGTTGCCGGTGGATGTCTATTGTAAAGAAAGAGCACGTAATGCCGAATGGAGTGTACCTTGCGTTGAAATAGAAGACGCCCCGACATTCCGCTATCGCGGAGCCATGCTGGATGTATGCCGCCATTTCGCATCTATAGATTATATCAAAAAATTCATAGATGTATTGGCTGCACATAAAATGAACACCTTCCACTGGCATCTTACAGACGACCAAGGCTGGAGAATTGAAATCAAAAAATACCCCAAACTGACTGAGATCGGCTCTCAACGTTCAGAAACCATGGTGGATTATTTCTATACCCATTACCCATTCAAATATGACGGAAAGCCCCACGGAGGTTTTTACACACAAGACGAAATAAAAGAAGTCGTTGCATACGCTCAAAGCAAATATATCACTGTCATTCCGGAGATAGAGTTACCTGGACATGCCTTGGCCGCTATCGCTTCCTACCCTGAATTGTCCTGTACTCCGGACAGCACCTACGAAGTTTGCAAATTATGGGGTGTGTTTGACCAAGTATTCTGCCCTACCGACACCTTCTTCCAGTTTATGGAAGGAGTCATGGACGAAGTGGTGGAATTATTCCCAAGCTCTTATATACATATAGGTGGTGATGAATGTCCTAAAACAGCTTGGGAACAATGTGAACATTGTCAAAAACTGATACGTGAACTGGGATTGGAAAATGATATCACTCCCAATCCCGTAGACGGAAGAAAGCATACGAAAGAAGAGAAATTACAAAGTTATATCGTAAGCCGTGTGGAAAAATACCTGAACAGCAAAGGACGTAATATCATCGGTTGGGATGAAATACTGGAAGGAGGGCTTGCCCCCAACGCCACAGTGATGTCATGGCGTGGTGTGGAAGGCGGAATGACCGCAGCCAAAGCCGGACATGATGCTATTATGACTCCTAATCCTTACGCTTACCTTGACCATTACCAGGAAGAACCGGAAATAGCCCCTGTTACTATCGGTGGATACAACACACTGAAAAAGACATACAGCTATAATCCAGTACCGGCTGATGCAGACAGTTTGGTAAAACAGCACATCATTGGTGTACAGGCCAATTGCTGGGCAGAATATATGCCAACTGAGGATAACCGTGATTATCAAATCTTCCCACGCCTGATCGCTATATCCGAAACCGGCTGGACTCCGATGAAGAAAAAGAATTTTACTTCATTCTGCAACCGCATGGTTGAAGACTTCCAACGTCTGGAAGCAATGGGCGTAAAACCTTGCCTCAACTTCTTTGATGTAAATATCAACACCCGTGCTACCCAAGAAGGTGTACTGAATGTAGAGCTGGAAACATTCTATCCGGGAGCACAAATCTATTATACGACTCATGGTGAACAACCATCCATACATGCCAACTTATACAATCGTCCATTCCCATTGGACGGCACATACGACTTGAAAGCCGCTGCTTTCGTTAACGGCAAACAAATCGGTAAGGTTACTCATAAACAGCTTTACAAGAATTTAATCAGTGGGAAAAAATATGAAATCATGCCCGAACCCAAAGGTATGAAAGGTGATATTTTAGGAGAAAATGATATATTGGGCGCAGACACTGTGACTTTAGGACTGACCAATGGAAAACGTGGAAATAATGCCTCCTCCACCCCGTGGGTAGGTATCAGCCCAGACAATAATGACAAAGTTACTTTTATAGTAGACTTTGAGAAAGCCACTATCCGTAAAATCAGATTCGGTACATTGTATAATGCAGCAGGTGGAATATTGCCGGTGAGCAAAGCTGTAGTCTATGTTTCCTCTTTAGACAACAAATTCGAGAAAGTAGCCGAAAAAGAATTCACTTACGATATCAAAGAAAATACGTTCAGAGGTTTTGATGAAGAAATAGAATTTCCGGCACAAGAGGCGGTGAAGGTAAAAATAGAATTTACAAGCGGAGGTAAAATACGCAATGGAATTGATTGCTATAGCCCGCATGATAAAAGCGAGGTACCCAGCACAATAGCTTTGGACGAAATAGAAATCTATTAATTACCTATTTATATAAGGAGAATTAAATTCCATTGTAATCCGGCTCAAAACCTTGTTTTCTATTTCCTGATTGAAAACTTAGCCGGATGACAATGGAATTTCATTTTAAAAAGCACAACAAACGAAACAGGAAAAATGGTATAAAAATCTGTAATCTGGGTACAATCTTATTTTTTTCAACTCCATACTTTTGTACATAGAATTTATATTGAAAGACTTAAAATATGAACGCTATGAACAAAGTCATTTTACTTTTAATATTCAGTATTTTAACAACAACCAGTATGGCACAAAAAAAGATCAAACAGACAGCAGGACGCGACCAATTAGGAACATTCGCTCCTAAATTCGCGGAACTTAATGACGACATTCTTTTTGGAGAAGTGTGGAGCCGCACCGAGCAACTCGGTCTTCGTGACCGCAGTTTAGTCACAATCACCTCACTCATCAGTCAAGGAATAACGGACAGTTCGCTTACATTCCATCTCCAATCAGCCAAAAACAACGGTATTACGCGTACGGAAATTGCAGAGATCATCACTCACATCGGCTTCTATGCAGGATGGCCGAAAGCATGGGCGGCATTCCGTCTTGCCAAAGAAGTATGGAATGAAGATATCTCTTGTAAAGATAAAGATGAAAAAACAACGTTCCAACGCGAAATGATTTTTCCTATCGGAGAACCAAACACCGCTTATGCACAATATTTCACTGGTAACAGTTACCTCGCCCCTATCTCTCGTGAACAGGTAAGCATTTCCAATGTCACCTTTGAACCACGCTGCCGTAACAACTGGCACATCCACCATGCAACTCAAGGTGGCGGACAAATGCTTATCGGCATAGCCGGTCGTGGCTGGTATCAAGAGGAAGGTAAAGCAGCTGTTGAGATTCTTCCCGGCACAGTGATCCATATCCCTGCCAACGTAAAACATTGGCACGGTGCAGCCGCCAACAGTTGGTTCGCCCACCTTGCATTCGAACTTTCCGGAGAAAACACATCCAATGAATGGTTAGAACCCGTAACTGATGAAGAATACGACAAGATTCAAATGTTGCCTTGAATGAGGCAACAAAAATAATTTGTATCGGTGCAGACTTTATATGTAGAGGCGCACAATTCTTTTACCAAGACACACGTGCGATTTTCAAATAAATTATGTAATTTTGCCGACTGTTTATAATAACCCTTTAAAATATGAGAAAATATTTATTTTTATTCACATTTTTACTGCTATCGGCAAAAAGTTTTGCTCAAGACAAAGATTTCAATTACAAGTTCTACGGACAAATCCGCACCGACTTCTATTACAATAGTCGTGCCAATGAAGAAACTGTTGACGGGCTCTTCTATATGTATCCTAAAGATAAAGTGTACGATGCAACAGGTAAAGACCTGAATGCGACAGCTAATGGAAGCTTTTATACTTTATATACCCGTTTGGGAATAGATGTGCAAGGTCCCAAGTTGGGAAGAGCAAAAACCTCCGCAAAAGTAGAAATGGACTTCCGCGGATCAGGAACAACCTTCTCCACTGTACGTCTGCGCCATGCCTATTTAAACCTTGATTGGGGAAAACCGTCTTTACTGTTGGGACAAACCTGGCATCCGTTATATGGTGACGTTGCTCCACAAATTCTGAATCTGAATATGGGAGCTCCTTTCCAACCGTTCAGCCGTGCCCCACAAATACGATTCCGCTACAAAGCTGGTGATATACAACTGACAGGCGCGGCTATTTGGCAATCCCAATACCTGTCTCAAGGTCCTGATGGGAAAAGCCAGAAATACATAAAAGAAAGTTGTATACCCGAAATCTATATTGGTGCAGATTACAAAAGAAGCAACTGGCTAGTGGGAGCAGGCATTGAAATGATTTCATTAAAACCTCGTACTCAATCGGTAGTAGAAGATGAAGTTTACAAAGTGGATGAACGTGTCACTGCCCTGTCTTACGAAGTTCACATGAAATATACTTCTCCCCTATGGTATGTGGCAGCAAAAAGTATTTTGGGTTCCAATCTTACACAAGTATCCATGCTGGGCGGATACGGTGTAAAATCCACTGATGCCCGTACGGGAGAACAAGAGTATTCCCCCAACCGGAATTCTAGTTCATGGCTGAACATTGCATACGGTAAGAAATGGAAACCGGCTGTTTTTTTAGGTTATATGAAAAATTTAGGAACGAGTGACGAAATAAGTAAAATGTATGGTACAGGAACCAATGTAGACCAATTGGTAAGCACCAGCGCAGAACTAACCTATAATGTGCCTCACTGGAAATTGGGAGTTGAATACAATCTTACTTCCGCATGGTATGGTTCCATGAAAAGTTCTAACGGAAAAATTATTGATACTCATTCTGTTTCAAACAACAGACTGGTAGCAACAGTTTTGTTCATGTTCTGAAAAGTACAAAATAAAGAATATAAAAAAGGCAGCTTTCGAAAAGGCTGCCTTTTTTATATATAGCAGAAAATTAATTATTCACCTTTGATAGCTGCAACACCCGGAAGAATTTTTCCTTCAATTGCTTCCAACAAAGCACCGCCACCGGTAGAGATATAAGAAACCTGGTCAGCCATGCCGAACTTGTTGATACAAGCTACAGAGTCACCACCACCGATCAATGAGAATGCACCGTTCTTAGTTGCTTTTGCGATAGCTTCAGCGATAGCACGTGAACCGGCAGTAAAGTTATCGAATTCAAAAACACCGGCAGGACCGTTCCACAGAATAGTCTTGGCATCTTCAATAGCAGCAGCAAATGCTTTCTGAGTTTCAGGACCTGCATCCAAACCTTCCCATCCGTCAGGAATATTATTTGCAGGAACAACCTGAGTATGAGCATCGTTAGAGAATGCATCAGCAGCCACACAATCAGAGCCCAATACCAAATTCACACCTTTAGCTTTAGCCTTAGCAATGATATCAAGAGCCAAATCCAATTTGTCATCTTCTACGATAGAATTACCAATTTTTCCACCTTGAGCTTTTGCAAAAGTATAAGTCATACCACCGCAAAGAATCAAGTTATCCACTTTATCCATCAGGTTTTCAATGATACCAATCTTAGTAGACACCTTGGAACCACCCATAATAGCAGTGAACGGGCGCTTGATATCTTTCAGGATATTATCAACAGCTTGAACTTCTTTTTCCATCAAATACCCCAACATCTTGTTGTCCGCATCGAAATAGTCAGCGATAACGGCTGTAGAAGCATGTTTACGGTGAGCAGTACCGAATGCGTCATTGATATAGCAATCAGCATAAGAAGCCAAAGTCTTGGCAAATTCTTTCTGAGAAGCCTTCATCGCTTTCTTGGCATCTTCGTATGCAGGATCTTCTTTGTCAATGCCAACAGGCTTTCCTTCTTCTTCAGGATAGAAACGCAAATTTTCCAACAACAGGACTTCACCCGGTTTCAAAGCAGCTGCAGCATCACCGGCTTTCGCACAATCAGGAGCAAATTGAACAGGTACACCTAATTTTTCAGAAACAGCATCGACAATCTGGCTCAATGAATATTTAGCATTTACCTTACCTTTGGGTTTACCCATGTGTGACATGATAATCAAAGCACCACCGTCTGCCAAGA
>ERZ1026988.497-NODE-497-length-15628-cov-45.952610_pt1 | contig 15628 bp, 14 predicted proteins | sample MGYA00519291_ERZ1026988 | MGnify/ENA primary metagenome ERZ1026988 (study PRJEB26926, sample SAMN06164795) | human gut metagenome | biome: ENVO:00009003; feature: ENVO:2100002; material: ENVO:00002003 | host: Homo sapiens | place: USA | collected 2012 ... | reverse complement strand
GCTTCCCTATCACCAAGGATTTCTTGAAGAAAATGAAGAAGAGATGGTTCTAGGCGATTTTTCAACGTTTTTCACCGACCTGCCCCCTATCTCATGGGGGCAGTATCAGTTTTGAAAACGGACATTAAAATATCATTTATCCAAAGAGATCATTCATCCTTACCTCACTATTCACCAATCCACTATGCATATTCTGCTTCACCCCATAAGTCGTGATGAAAGTATGCAGCAATGCCTTCTTCGTCTTGGTCGCCACAGAGAAGGAAGACATCCTGTCACGCAGCCGCTGCTCATAGCTGGCATCTATCACAAACTCATCCTTGGCATATTTCATCTCACAGATATTGATAGCTCCATCAGCACGGTCTATCAGCATATCAATCTGACCTCCTCGCCATTCTGCACCAGTAGAATCTACAAAAGGACGGCAGGACCAGGAATAAACATTCGCCAAAACACCAGAAATACCCAATGCCTTCTTGATCTGTGGGATATGATGTAGGCATACCTGTTCGAAAGCATAACCGCTCCAGGCTGTTCTACTTCCCGAATTGCGCATGTTACTCCAGAAGTTCTTATCCTGCCCACTGTTATTTGCCACAAAACGGGTATAGAACAATGAGTATAAGTCAGTTAACTGATATAGGGCATCCCTTTCACTCTTTCCTATGGTAGCATATTTCCTGATAAAATCGCATTTCTTCAGATTCTCCAGGATTTCTGATAACTGTCCACCGCCTTTCAGTTTCAACTCATCCATCAATTCCTTACGGGTCATCCCCTTCATTTTTTCAGAAAGCACCTCTACTATCTTGCGATAATGCTTGGAGTCATTAAAGAGGGAACGGAAGAGGAAATCGAATTCTCCACGTAATGGCGAATCCTGCGAGAAAAACAGTCTGTCGATGCACACATCTAACGACACACCACGCTCCAGCATATCAAGATAATAAGGAATACCACCCAATATCATATACACATCCAATACCTGCTGGCGGGTAAGAGCAAGGCCTTTCAATTCGTTTAAGAACAGCTCTGCCTCGCCCAGAGAGAATGGAGCCAGATAGATCTGCCGGGTAACGCGACCATACAATCCGCCCTTATCGCCTATAAACTTAGCCAACATCCACGTGGTGGAAGAACCACAGACGATAAGTTTCAGTTGAGGGACCATAGAAGCCCATGAATTCCAGAAATAACTGAAAGCTGCGATAAAATTGCTTTTGGGCGTATCCATCCAAGGCAACTCATCAAAGAACAGAACAATCGGTTCCTGCAGAGATAAGCCCGACAGATATTCACGCAAAGCAGCAAAAGCCTCAAACCAGGTTTTCAGCTTGGGCACGGTCTGCTTAGCATACTGCGCCAACGCCATCCGAAACTGCTCCAGCTGTACCGCACGGCTCACTTCATACATACCAATAAAGGAAAAGGCAAACTGGTCGTTGAATATTTTTCGAACCAGAAAAGTCTTTCCTACGCGCCTACGACCATAGATAGCTATCAGTTCTGCCTTGTTGCTTTTACAACGTTCCAGAATGAGTTTCTGCTCATATTCACGTCCTATTATTCCGTTTGCATCCATAACTTTCTGATTTTATTTCATTTATACTAAATTTTATCGGTGCAAAGATAAACAAAAAAAATGAAATCTGCAAGGATAGTACCGCCCTAACTATCTTTTTAACATAGTTAGGGCGAACATATAAACGATAACACCGCCCTAACTACCTATTTTTATATAGTTAGGGCGGTACTATCAGAAAAGAAGCAGGATGGAAGACTGGTCCACCCTGCTATTTTTATTAGAATACCTTTACGAAACGGTCGATATCGATAGAAAGGCCTACTGAGAAGGTGCGGCCGGTGGTCATCGCAGAACTCCAATAATAGTTCTTTGGCGTATAACCGAAAAGATTATCTACCGTGAAATTCAGATTGACGGCATCCAGGAATCGCTGCTGAAGCGTGAACTTCCACAACTGATAACTGCTGTCATGCTTCTTGATGTTCGTATCAGGAGCAGACAGGTATCTGCCTGACAGAGCGGCATTGATGCGATAGAACGAACAGAGCTGGCGGTCGTAGTCGAGACGCCAGGTTGCAGAATGCGGACGAGGCTGGGAGAACTGGGAATCTACGCTTCTGCCACCCACATGGAGATAGCTGTAGTCGAGTTTCACACCGAGTCCCATATCCGAACGGTACTGGGCACTGAAGTCGATGCCGCTCACCTCTACTCCATCCTCGTTGCAATAACGCGAAGCCACATCCGGCTGACCGGTTCCCGGGGTATAATCGGCATAATCTTCGGTAGTGATGCGCTTATCATACTTATTATAATAGCCCATGAGAGTAAGACTATACTGACCAGTAAAGAAGCCAGCATTCTTCACCCTTCCGGTATGCTCCAGCGCCAGGTTGTAGTTGTTGCTCTTCTCCGGCTTCAGATCCGGATTACCGTAAATCATCTGCATACCTGCCATATCAAAGTTCATATACATCTCCTTGAGCGTTGGGGCACGGAATCCGCCGGCATAGTTGGCACGGATGGAGAAACCCTTCCACTTGGTCATCAGAGCCAGACGACCGGTAGTAGCATGCTGGCTGGATGCAGAGAAGTAATCATGACGAAGACTTGCCACGATGTTCAACCACTGCAAAGGATTGTAATCGAACTGGGCGAAGGCATCACATGAATTCTGATTCTTTGATTCATTATCCTCAAACTGATAGGTGGTAAGATAATCGTTCAGGAAATCTGCACCTACCGTCAATGTATTCTTGCCGAAGATATGGGAATAGAGGGCACGGACGGTGTTCTGACGGTTGGTATAATCGTGGTCGTGAGTACGCTCATCATTCACATATCGAGCCTTGTCATACTGGTCGAAGCCGTAAGAAATCTCCAGATTATCATTCTCCGAAAGATTCATCACGGTCTTCAGTCCGGCAGAATAATCCATGTAATGATCATCATAGTTGCTGCGCTTGCTGATACGATTGAAATAACCGCCACGACCTATCAGCTTCACCCTGTTAGAGAGCTTGTAGGTAAGACGCTCCTTCACATTGAAGGTCTCTCCACCATAGATATGGAGGATGTTGGATTCTGTATCGAAAGGACTGGTGAGCTGAACCTCATCCGATGTGGTGCGCTGGATGCTGGTCTGCGAATTCCATTTTCCGGCATTGAAGCTGAAGCTTCCACCGTGGCGCCACTCCTTGTTGAAGTCGTTGTAGCGGGTATTGACATTGGCAGTCCAAGGTTCGCTGTTTTCACGGGAGATGATGTTGACAACTCCGGCTACGGCATTGGCGCCATAGAGCGCCGAAGCAGCACCCTTTACTATCTCGATACGTCCTACATTATCCAAGTTCAGACGACTATAATCTACATTATCCATGGTTTCACCAGCCAATCGCTCGCCATCTACGAGGAAGAGCACGGCGTTTCCGCCGAAACCATTCATATTGAGCGAAGTCTCCTGATTCATGGCATAGCCGAATTGCAAACCCGGCATCTGCTCGGTGAGGAGGTCCTGGATATTGGTAGCATCAGCTATCTTGATATCATTGGCGGTAATCAGACGGGTTACCACAGGAGCATCCTTCAAAGCCTTCGGAGTTCGGGTTGCGGTAACTACCACCTGATCGAGGGCAGTAGCATCCGGTTGAAGGCGAAGCACATGCTGGTCACCTTTTCTCTCATCCGCTTTCAGTACGAAAGTTTGAGTCTGATAGCCCACAAAGCTCACCTTCACTCTCACCGCTCCATCCTTGCTGTAAGGAATGCGGAAATATCCGTCTTCATCAGTTGTTACCCCACTCTTTGCATGCAAAATCTGGACGGTAGCACCCGCTAGAGGTGCGCCCGAATCATCGAGCACCCTACCCACGACATCGCCCTGGGTTTCGGCTTTCAGATTCAGGCACAATCCGCAAAGGATCAGGAATAGTGCGAATATCTTTTGTTTCATCGAGTTATATCAAAGTTTATCCAGAAACTATTCTCTTATTTTGTACAAACAAACTTACCAATCATTGGCATAGGCATTTTGCCATACTGCACAGAATAGTTGACGGTCAGGGTTTTGTCCTTCAATGTACCATGCAAAGTAACTGTGTACTTCTTCTCTGCACCATTCACGGTAATAGTACCTGCATAGTTCTCCTGAGAGAAAGCATAAGCACCGTTAGAACCGGAAGCCTTCACAGCAGGTACCTCCAGAGCAGGAAGAGCCATCATACCCTCGCCACAAGCTGGCAATGTAACCTTGACTGTAGCATCATCTACAGCCTCAATCTTCATGGTAAGGTTATCGTATGTAGAAGCCGTGCCCATTACAGTCATATCCAAACTTCCGGTATAGGTACCCGCAATTTCCTTTGCCGCAGCTACTGCTACAGGATCATCATCGCTGCTGCAAGAGCTGAATGCTACACACATAGAAACCAAAGCCAACATCATGGCCATCATTGTCTTAAACTTTTTCATTTTTCTTTATTTTTCTTTTAGTTACTATAATATTTTCTGTTTGAGGGGATTTGTAATCCCCGATTATTTATCTTCCGGAACATAGATGATTTCGCCATTCTCCAGCTGGTAAGCAATGCCTACCTTCTTTCCCTTGTTGCCCGACTTCTGGCTCTGGTCTTCAGAAGGGGTATAGCGATTTATCTTCTGTCCATCCTTGGTAATGATTTCCATATTCTCCTTGCCAGGGTTCTTCACCATCGTGAAGTTATCCTTGCTGAACATTTCCGTCATATTATAGCGCGAAACGAGTGCTACCATCAGGGCGAGGGCAAACACCATCGCCACATCGAAGAGGTTGCTCACTACGCTCATCGGATCATCATCCTCGCCATCATGCGCAAGCCTATTTCTGCGTCTCTGTCTCATAAATTATATATCTTTACTTTTTTACCTTTAAAAGCCTTTTTTACTTTTTTACCTTTAAAACCTTTTTACTTTTCCTCCAAAAGATCTGCCATAAACTCGAGGTTGCTCATATCCTCGGTGTACCAGCGGTTCTTGGTCTGCTTGGTTACGAAACCGATGGCAGCAGAGAACAATCCCACTACGGTAGTAGCGAAAGCCACCTGCATATTGTAAGCCATCGAAGCAATATCGCCGGTAGAAAGACCTACCAGGGCAGGACCCATCGGAATCAAGGTACCCATCAAACCGAGCATCGGACCCATCTTCAGGAGTGTAGAAGGAAGAGAAAGATCCTTCTCAACAAACTGGGCATACTGGTCGAGGATGCGGTTCACCTGCGCCTTGCTCTGACGGTTGTCCACGAGTTTCTTCATATAGGATACGATGACAGCCTGCTTGTTCTTTGGCAAGCGATCGCCCAGGGTATCGATGTTATCGAGCGTCAGGGTGTTCATCTGTTCACGAATCTCCGCACCCGACTTGCGCTTTACAAGATACTGTCCGAAGAAACCTCCAAGGAGCAGCAAGGCTCTGAGGAAGAAGAAAATCAACAAAATAATCACAGGAACCAGCATGCCTGTGGAAATCCAAAACAATACGTCTGATATGTAATTCATTATACTCTATATTTTTTAATTTGATAATTGTAAATTGCCCATCCTATCGCCATTCCTACGATGACGATGGCGATAACGCCGAGAAGCGAGAGGGCATCGAAACTGTTGAATCCTGCCACCGCAGTCCTGCCATTCACCGTACCGATGATGCCCATCAATCCGAGCAGCACCTCTACCAGAAAAAGCAGTTCCAATCGGATTGGTCGCTCCGGCAAGAGCCATCTCAAACCATAGGTGAATACCGGCGTCAAGACCAGCAGCACTACGGCAAGCACCCATGCCACTACCTGGAACGATACGCCGGGAAGCAGGAAGATGGTCATCACCAGAACACTGAAAAGCACTGGGAAAACCAGCAAACCCGGGAAGTACTTCAGGAAGATGAAGAACACCCATTTGCGGCGACTCACATGTTCCGAAGTCTTCAGATCTACGTGGTGCACACAGAAAAGCATCGTGAGTGCCACATCGATACTCAGCAGCACCGCCATATCGAGCATCAGCTTCTGGTCGGCTATCCAGGCCGCAATCTGCGTCTTCGACTGTTCGATGGCAAGTGGCCAGGTCATTCCCACGAAGAAGGCTACGAGCACCGAGATGATCATAATCTCCTTCACTCCGTGGAAGGTCTGCTTCAGCACAAAACTGAAGCAAACCAATATCATCATTACTAAAACTAATGTCTCCATTTCTATTCAACCATATTCTTTCTTCTTCTGCGAATCAGAATCGCCAACATCACGAATGCTACGATGACGATGACACCTACTACGATGCCGCTCACCACAGTGGTGGTCTTCTGAGCTTCCTCATTCAGCGTCTCCTTCTTCATCACCATACCCTTGTCGCTGCTGTTCTTCGCAGCCTCAGCGTCGCGGATCTGCTCTACATTCTGCTGATATTCCTTGGCAGAAGCAGCATCGGTCTTGCTGGCGATATAGTTGCGCAGCTTGGCATTGTCGCAGACGAAACCGGAGCATGAAGGCTTATACTTGTTCACGGTCTCGGTATGAAGCTTGGCGATGTCCTTGAGCTGCTGAGGAGTAGCCTTCCACATTCCCTTGCGGGCACTCTCCATCATCACGGCGGTCATCTCCATCAGCGCTGCCGGATTCTGCTTATCGAAGAACTCCTTGGTGCCGAGATTGTACTTGTCCTTGACATATACATTATATATCTCATCCCACATCTCCTTGTCGATTGCCTTTGGCTTCATCACATTCCAGCCGTAGGTATTGGTTACGATTTCGGCGAATGTGCTGGCACTGCTGGCTCCACCCTTCATCTTCTCCTTGATATAGGCTGGATTGAAGATGGTGGTTCTGCCCTCGATGCCGATAGCCTCCTTCACCTCCTGCATTCTCATATTGCTATGGTTGCGATAGTCGGCGAGATAAGCATCTGGATCCTTACCGGTTACGTTGCGCACTGCAAGGTTCATACCTCCCATAAACTCATATACGTGGTCGAGACTCAAAGCGCCCCAAGTGTTGCTCTGTCGTGGCTGAACTACCACATCAGTACGAGTCAGCGCTGCCTCGAAAGCAGCCTTGCGAACGGTCTCCCAGTTCTTCTCATCACCGTAGTAGGCACCCATATTGTTCAGATAGACCTCGGCTATCTGACTCTCCTTATCCCAGCGGTCGCCTGCGGTTACCATCTCCTGGATACCGGTACCATAGTTGCCGTTTACGCCACCAAAGACACGATACATACTCACCTCGCGTGCCTCCTTTGGCGACATGCCCTTCTCTACGAGTACCCGTTCGGATTCGGTAACACCGGCTTTCACCAGGTTGTCATACTTGTCACCCTTGGCATTTGCCGCCATCTCAATCGCCTTGTTGATGAGGAAGAGACGGGATGCTGCCAGGTCGCGGAGCTGACCGGAAGTCTGAACCACGACATCGATGCGAGGACGGCCCAACTGCTTGGATGGAATGAGACGCAGATCGGTAACACGACCGAAGGCATCTCTTACCGGTTCTACACCGAGCATATAGAGAATCTGGGCGATGGTAGTACCCTCTGTTTCGATAAACTCGCTACTCCAGAGCGTGTAGCTTACCTTACGAGGATATTCACCATTATGTCGCTCACAATACATCTTGATGGTATTGTCGCAAAGTTCCTTTGCCTTCTCCCAGGCATCCTCCGAAGGTGTATTCTCCACATTGATGGAGAAGAGGTTTCTACCGGTAGGCAGGGTGTTCGGATTCACAATCTGATCACCACCAGGAGATGGAGCGGTAAAGCCGCCATTCAGGGCATTCATCAGAGAAGACATCTCGTTGAACGGACTCTGACGGAGCGCCTCCGAATACTTGCCCACATTCTGCAAGGCATGCTCTACGGTAGTAATCGCCTGAGCCAGATGAATCTGCTGACGGGTATATTTAGGTGCTTTCGACATCATCATACCCTTATCTTTAGAAGATTTCTGAGATGCTTTGCCCTTGCCGGCTTTCGCCATCTTCGCCTTCTTCAAATCCTCCTGATACCATTTCTGGCCCTTCTTGATGGCTTCCATCATCTTGTCAGGGAAGCGACCGGTCTGCTCCATCTTCTCAAAAGCCTCACGACTCATCTGCGGAATCTTCTTCTTATGAGAAACCTTGGCAGCACGGAGCTCGCTTACCGTACGGTGGTCCACCCTCTTCGGCTTCGCCTCCTTCGCTCCACCCATCTGGTCTGCCATCTGCATCATCATCTGGATAGGATCCGGAGCTGCCTGCATCGCCTCTACCTTACGCGCCATCTGGAGTTCGGAAGGAGTGATTCCTACATAACGGCAGATGTATTCATCAGAAACCGAGGCTGAACCCAGAAGCTGGGTCACAGTGTTGCGTGCCTTGCTCAGATAGAGACGGTCGAAAAGCTGCTTGTGCTTCTCCACACCCTCCTGGGCACGACCTTTCAGTTTATCTACTGCCAGCATTCCGTAGGCAATAGGATCTGTAGCCATCGCATAGACACTGGTGCGGACATCATCGTTATCGTATGGCACACCCAGAGTATAGAGTTTGCCGGTAATCTTTTCGTTTGCCAACTCTTCCGCAAAATTCTCTACTCTCGCGATTTCATCTGCAGAATAAGGCTTGTTCATCTGCTTGGCATCGAGTCCCAGTTCACGGGCGATTCCCATCTTCACGGTCAGCGCCTTCACTTTCAGCGACTGTTCGGCAGATGCCTTCTTTTCGTAAGACTGGATGGCATCGCTCAACTGCTTATAGGTCTGTCGCAATTCGCTCTCCTTGAAAGGAGGAGTGAGATAGCTCTGGGTCTGGGCATAGGTACGGCGCTTGGCAATCATCGCCTCGCCCACATTGCCGATGGTATATATATAAAGATGTGGAACCACACCAATCAATCGGTCACTCCAGTCGTTGCTGTCGAGTGCCACCTGCTTTCTCGGGGTATATTCCAGCGAGCCGTGGGTTCCGAAATGGATGAGCGCATCGGCACTGAAACCATAACGAGCCCAGAGATAAGAGGCAACATAGGTGTAAGGAGGTGCCTGGTCGGTGCCATGCACAATCTTGAAGGAGTCGCCTCCCACGCCTGCCATCACCTGTGGAAGCAGAGCCACATTACCAAACTGCAGTCTTGCCACCGCCAACTTACCGTCATCGGTAGCCATATATTTGCCAGGGAAGGAACCATAGAGCTGATTCAGCTCCTTGATCATCTTCTTAGACAAAGCCTTCTGTGTCCATCCGGCAAACTGCTGGGCGGTAACCAGGGCTGGATGTCCCGACTGGAGGAATTGGGTATAGGCTCCCTCTGCATAGGTTCCGAAGACGGCACCCTGAGCCTGGATCATCTTTGCCAGTTCCTGAGGATTGGCAGGCAACTTGCCTACATTATATCCCTCATTCTTCAAGCGAACCAGGAGATTGTAGAGCGATGGAACCACTTCCATTCCCGAAGCGGTAAGTGCATTCTGACCCGGACCCTTGAAGTAGAAGATGGCGATGCGCTTGCTGCTGTTCTTCTTGTTCTTCAGATTCACATAGCCCTGCACGCTCTCCACAAAACTCTCCATTCTGTCTGGGATGCCGTAAACCTCCTGCAAGCCCTCCTTGTTGATGCGCTGACCGAAAACCACGTATGGACGGATGGCACCATCAATCTCCGGAGTCACGATGCTCTGCGACATGAAGCCGCCATTCATTCCCTGCTTGTCGTTCTCCCAATCGGTGGTCAAACGGTTGATATTAAGAGGTGAGAACAGAGGAATATTCTTCTGCTTCAGAAACTCTACGAAGTAATCGCCCAACCTGCCGTGCGCCATATTCACTACGGCATTCACCTGGATACTGTCGGCATGATGACCGGCGATAAAGCTCTGCAGCTGGTTGATGCGATACACCATGAATCCCTTCTTCTCGAAAGCCTTCTCCATATCAGGAGCCGCACCCATAAAACCGGTGAGCAAGATGGTAGGAGCACCTTTCTTATATAATCCGTTCTTCGCCAGGAAGGCATTGTACTCACGGATGCTGTTGAAACCCAGTTCATCACCCTTTTCATCCTTCGGGTCGAAATGAGTCAGGAGATAGTTTGGTCGCTCATCCACACGTTCCGGTTCTGGAGCCATGAACTTCTTTCCGTCGATAAATTTACGGATATAAGCGAGCATACTGTGATAATTCTTCTTGCTGCCGTTCTCGATGTACTGCATCAGATAATCTGCATCGAAGTTATCTACTGATACGATATTGTTGGCTGGGTTGGTAGCAGCATGAGTCAGGGTCGGCACCTTATAGGAAGCCTCTTCCAACTGCTTGCGCTGGTTCTCGTCAATTCGGAGTCCCATACCATTCACGATAATCATATCGTAATCATCCAGATGATCGAAATCATCGGTTGTGATCTCACTCAGTTTAATCATCGCATTGTCGTTGGCATGCGAAATCTGTCCCAGCGCAATAGCCTGATAGTTGAGGAAAGCGATGCGGGTAGTACCCACCCAGGCAGAGTAAGCCTTCGCCAAACCTCCCAGAACAATCACGGCCAACAAGGCCAGGAAGATGTGTTTCTTTTTAATCTTTCTGATTTTTCCTAATCCTTTTTTCATATCTATTCCTTTTTTCAGGCTGCAAAGGTAAGACTTATTTAGAAATTGTACAATACCGAGAAATTGTGATTTTCACATTTTTTATACTTAGAATTAGGTATCAGGTTAAACGCATAGATATAGTCTGTACTAATAAATAAGTAGTGTTTTCAGGACTTTTTCTTTCATTTCAGCCCTCAAAAAGAGGAATTATTCCGAAATATGCAGAAAGAGCGTGATCACCATTACGGCAATCACGCTCTTTCTACTTATAAACATAAAACATTACGAAGATGAAAGAAAAGCTTAGCAAACCTTCTTCTTGCGCTCACAATAGCGTTCGCATTGGGCACAGATGTCATATCCCAGCATGGCACCCAAGATGAAATCCTCCTCCGGCGTAAGCTGGCACAACGGTTTGGTGATTATTATGCGGATAGCATCCAGACATTCTTTCTTACCAAAGAAGAGATTCAGACGGTCGTTGCCAACCGGCTGGATGATATAATCAATGTTCTGACGCTCTAATCTAGTTATGGCAAAAGACTCATATTTCTTGTTGAAGGTGTAGAGCACCAGGCGGCGCACGCCCTTCTTATATTCATATATATGATTCATCAGAACCTTCAAATCTACTGGTGTTGCGATTTCCTGCTGCATACTATCCGAATTTATCAGTTTTTAAACCAAGAATCAGAGAATTCCATCATTCTCCAATTCTTGAAAAATATTTTTGTAAAATTATAACGCTGGCTTGATGTCCTCGAGCCAGGCATCGATACGCTCCTCTGTCTTGTCGTCCTCGTTCACCTCGTCGAGTGCGAGTCCCAGGAACTTGTCGCCATCAATTGCCTCACTGTCATCATAGGTGTATCCGTCTGTAGAAACACCAGGCAATACGGTAGCACCAGTCTCAACGGCAGCATCATAGAGTTCCTTCATGCCGCCACAGAATGTATCAGGGTAAGACTCGCTGTCGCCACAGCCAAACAGGGCTACGGTCTTGCCAGCCAAGCCGGCACTCTTCAATGTCTTCACGCCATCATACCAGTCGTCCTGCATCTCGCCGGCACCCCAGGTAGAAGTACCGAGAAGAAGATTCTCATGACTTGTGATAGTAGCGTCATCGATGTTAGCTACATCTACAGCTTCCACGCCCAACTTAGAGGCGATGGTTTCGGCAATCGACTGGCATGAGCCAGTAGAAGAGCCATAAATTACGATTGTTGTTTTCATTTGTCTATCTTACTTTTAGTTACATTTATTTTCGGGTGCAAAGATACGCCCTTTTCCCGTAATCTGCAATACCTAAAAATGATGGTTTCGCAGAAATACCTAAATATGGGGATAGATAAAAAGTTTTAGGACGATTCATCCTAAAACTTCTCTAATTTCAAAAGTTTTAGGACGATTCATCCTAAAACTTTCTTAAATATTCTACTTTTAGGATGATTTATCCTAAAAAAATAGTATCTTCGCAGCAAATATATAATCAAAGAGCAATGAAATGATATGAAACGAATAGAAAGAACGGAATATCTCAATAAACTGATCGCTTTCAAAGACAAGTCTCTTATCAAAGTGATAACCGGCATTCGCCGTTGCGGTAAATCCACCATTATGGAGATTTATCGTGACTGGCTTAAGAGGCAAGGTGCCAGTGCCGACCAAATCATCTATCTCAATTTCGAGGATTACGACTTCTATGAACTTCGTAATCCACATAACTTATACGCTTATATCAAACCATTAATTCATCAAGACAAGATGACTTATATCTTCTTTGATGAGATACAACATGTGGAAGATTTCCCAGACATCATCAACAGCCTCAACCTGAAGCCAACGGTAGATCTCTATATTACGGGGTCGAATGCCTATATGCTGTCAAGCGAAATCGCCACGTTACTATCCGGAAGATATGTGGAAATCGCAATGCTTCCCCTTTCATTCAGAGAGTATGTTGAAGGTATCGGAGGAACCGACAATCTTCCCAAAGCCTATACAGACTACATCACAAGGAGCAGTTTTCCATATACCCTTGAACTGGATACTCCCGCAGAAATCAGCGACTACCTGAATGGCGTATATAACACCATTGTAGTAAAGGATATCATGAGCAGGAAGAAGTTACCCGATGTCATGATGCTGGAAAGCGTTATCCGTTTCACAGCCGACAATATCGGCAACATCCTATCCACCAAGCGCATAGCCGACATCATGACTGCCGATGGAAGGAAAATAGACCAGAAAACCGTAGAACGATATCTGACCGCACTCTGCGAAACCTTCTTCGTATATGAAACCAAAAGATACAACATCAAGGGTAAGCAGCTGCTCAAGACATTGGGTAAATATTATCTAGTAGATGTCGGTTTGAGAAGAATGCTCCTAGGTTCCCGCTCATTCGATGCCGGCCGCATCCTGGAGAACATCGTTTATCTGGAACTACTCCATCGCCAGCAGAAAGTATATATAGGAAAGATGGATAATCTGGAAGTAGATTTTGTAGCGATTGATGAAAACAATATCACGTATTATCAGGTAGCTGCTACCGTTAGAGATGAGACTACCTTAAAACGTGAATTGGCATCTCTGCAGCAGATCAATGACCAATATCCTAAGTATATCCTTACACTTGATGAAGACCCTACTGCCGATTACAACGGTATCAAGAGAATCAATGCCCTAAGATGGCTGATGGGAGAAATAGGATAGCCTATATTTCCTCAGAGTAACACCATAATATATAAGGCACAAAAATGATAATTCGATGAAAGATTTTGCAGCGATAGATTTCGAAACGGCCAACCAGCAGCGTACAAGTGTCTGCTCGGTGGGCATTGTGATAGTGAGGGACGGCGAGATTGCAGACAGCTACTACAGCCTCATCAAGCCCGAACCGGAATAGATGCCGAAGCCTGTGCCTGGATAGCAAGAGAGCTGTTATAGTAAGTACCAGAACTGCATGAGGGTGTGTCATAAAGCCATGACACACCCTCTTCTGTTATTTGTCAATTTCAGCACGTATGAATATACCGTTATTGCTGTAATAGAGATCGTAGCCAGGAATATCAATTTCATATCCGCCAACCTCTTTTTCAATTTTGTAAGGCTTCAAATCAGGATATTTCTTTGCAATATCCTCAGCTATGACAGTAGGAATAATGCCTACAGGGATCTCAGAGTATTTGCACTCAACACTCGTCCACTCTCCCTTCTCATTAAACTCCACTTTAGAGCCATCACTGAGCAATACTTCATATTCCCAAAAGCCATTATCTTTCTCCTTTTCCACACGGCTGTATGATGCATCAGCAAAATATTGCTTTACAAACAGCTGTGCCGACATCGGCAATGCTGCATAATCAAACTCTTTATCTTCACTGCTGCATGAAACTGTAAAAAGGACCAGTAACATCGCAAATAATGTGGTAATAAATGGTCGTTTCATATTCATAATGTTATTGTTTAAAATTACTATAATATATTCTATAATCTCTTGAATCTAGGTTTGTTATGCAGATTCGTATCTATCGGTTACAAATATAATAGTTTTATTTTAGATAAGAATGATTTCAAACTCAAATTAACTATAATTCAATATTTTTTTATTTTTCCATTTGTTCTACTGCCATAGTTCTTAGTTGTTAGACTTATTCAGGTTACAATAGATATTGCATAGATAGAAATTACAAGGTAGACTTTTAGGTTCGGTTTTTGAAAGTGAATCCTGCTGGCAGTGATGCCGGCAGGATTCTGCGTTATTATGCACTAATGCAGACTGCGCTTACTTAAATTCTTCAATCTACGGGCAAACTCAGGTGCAACCTCTATCCTATAACTCATTAAGCAAATCCTCCGCAGGAATAAAATCCATTTTTCCTTCGCGATGAAGCTTCAATTCCGTAAAGGCCTGATTGATACTAGCAAGGGCTTCTTCCAAATAGCTCTCGGCATTAGAAAGTACGCCCAAGCTATGATAAATATCAGTATTCAATTGCATCACATTCATTATCGAATCCTTTCTTTTAGCGATACATTGCGTAGAAATTCTGCACCTTGTCATGGAGCATAGAAGCATAGAGAAGACCATTCTTCCATTCGTCAGGAATATGGCATATTCCAAATTTAGCACCCAGGATAGCCCCTGCTACTGCTGCATTGGTATCCGCATCTCCTCCTGATAAAACAATCTTCAGGATACCCTCCTTATACGAGGTTGCATGCCAATAAGCCCATAGGGCAGCCCCTAAAGTTCTGAGCGTATATCCCATACTCTTTTCATCATCCAGGCACAAAGAATCCAGACCTTCATAATATGCCAAGTCAACAAATGGAACGATTCGCTCATCATATTGTTTAGCAATGCCAATCACATCTTCTTCATCCAATATCCTGTCTTCAAAGACAAGAGCATGTATGATAGAAGAAACGATAACGCAAGAGCCCACACAGCGAGGATCATAATGAGTTAGCTTACAGATATACTCTGCATTATTAGTCACATTTTCCTTCAGAAGCCCTACCACCGAAGTTCTCATGACGGCTCCATTAGCTGCAGCTTTTTTCTTTCCCATCTTCCAGATAATCTCTGCAGCCTTCTGTGGATTCGAAGTATAATCACCTAGAGCCATTACATTATATGTATGCCGGCCAATTCCCATGCCTCCGTTCATCATCCATTCCTTAAACCTTCTGGCAATATCAAGAATATCTACCTTTTGACAAGCCACAAAAGAATCTAAGATGCATAGCATCATGTCGGTATCATCAGTCCAATCGCCTCTTTGCCAACGACGACGATGATCATCCTGCACGATTTGTGAATAGTCCTCTATCCCATTAGGATAAAAACGATCCACCTCTTGCTTGGACATAAACTCCGTGCTCAGTCCCAAAGCATCTCCTACAGCTTGCCCGAAGATTGTGCCAAGGAATCGTTCTTTTAGGGGGGTGTAATTTAAACTGTGTCAAGGCTTGTTCTTAACTTTCATTCCCACTCCC
>ERZ1026988.481-NODE-481-length-16023-cov-12.959106_pt1 | contig 16023 bp, 13 predicted proteins | sample MGYA00519291_ERZ1026988 | MGnify/ENA primary metagenome ERZ1026988 (study PRJEB26926, sample SAMN06164795) | human gut metagenome | biome: ENVO:00009003; feature: ENVO:2100002; material: ENVO:00002003 | host: Homo sapiens | place: USA | collected 2012 ... | reverse complement strand
GCCTTATCGTCGGCAGCGTCAGATGTGTATAAGAGACAGATTTATATTTAAACTACCATCAGGTGAACCAATAATATTAAATATAGAATCGATAAGCTCACCAAATTGAGCTTGTGTAGGTATTTTACCTGTTTCAAAATATTGTTTAAGCTGACTTTTAGTTGTCATAATTTAATTGACTGTTTTTGTATTACGAATAAATTAATCATAAGATGTACTTGATTTAGGATTAAATAGATTATTTATAACAACTAAAAGTCAAACTTAATTTAACTTTTAATTTGTAACATTAATATCTCTCATATATTTATTAATAAAATTCAACAGTTGTGTAGTTCCTAAATCTGCTGAATCTAAAATAGCATTTAATTCTTCTTTATAAGCATTCATATTTGCAATAGAAGTAAGAATGTAATTATATGTAGTTATAGCACCACCTGATACACCTATTCTAATAGCTTCAGAAACAATAGGAAACGTATCATTTTCAGTAGCATAAATTACTTTAAAATAAGCTCTTGTAGAACCATCAGTTGTTATAAAAAAGTGTTCTTCTACAAGGTCATTCTTAATAACTCTATGTGTATTAGATAAATGATACCAACCAACCCAATTCCACCTAACATTTGAAGGGATTGCTCCGATAAGTGCTAAATCAGTAGCTGAATGTAAATCACCACCTTGCAATACCATTTCCATCATCATTTCAGATGTTAGAATAGCATATCTAACAGGTGGAGTATTACCATATTCAGAAGGTGAACCGGTATTACAATGTATAATTATATAAGGTAAATATGTAGCACTTGCCGCATCATAAAAACCTATAAATATATAAGATTCTGTATCACCAGAAGTAATAAATCTATAACCAAGTACGCTGGGATGACTGGGATTAACAAAGTCTAATGTAGCATCCCCCCCCCCTAAATTATCACTATTAGGGATTTTATCTATAAGACTTTCAAAATCACTTTGAGTCGGAATAGCACCAGTTTTGAATAGTGCTTTGATTTGAGCAAGTGTCATATCTGATTAATTAAGATTAGTAACAATACGTTTAATTTTAGCAAACAAACTTTCAGATTTAGTTTCTGTTGCAACTTCAACAGGCTCTTCTGATAAAGTTTGAACATCATTAGAACGAGTATTTGGTGTACGACCAACTTGGAAAATATAGTGGTCAACACCATTACCTTGAATCTGCATATAACCAATACCATCAGGCCCAGCTGCTTGTGTAACACTAACTGACTTAGAAGTAGCACCAGAATAACTTGCAGTTACAGTAGCAGTTTTTGCTCCAATAGGATTATTAGCTGCTATTAATTTATTACCACTTAATGTAAAACCTCCCGGATTAGTTGTTAAAGTTAATGTAGGAGTTGCACTTTCAGTTGTTGCTGTTCCAGTTGAACCTGATGTATAAATAGGAGTTTTAGAACGAGTACAACTTGAAGTAATAGTAGAAGTACCACCAGTTGCTGGAAGAGAAGTAGGATTAGCAGAAATACTAATATTCCAAGAACCATAATTATATGATTCAATTCTATTACTTACAGAAATAGAGTCATCTACATATTTTGTTCTATCACTTTCATTATAACATCTAAATTTAGCAGTATCAGTTGTAACATTAGCTCCCATAGATGAATGTGTAATCAAATACGTATCATCCATAGAAAATCTATTATTACCATTACTAATCATTTCGATTTTATAAACACCAGCTTTAGTTCTTGTATAAGGAACTGTACTACCAGATGTATATAAATCATAATAAGTATAAGTATTTCTGACTACTCCAGCTGCACGTGCAGTACCTCCAGCAGCAGTAATTAGATTAGATATAATAACCATTTCAGGAGTACCATAAGAACTAAGATGTTCATCGTAATTGTCATCTATTACAGCATTTGCTTCTTGGTAAATATACATTGTTCTACTTGCAGATTTACCATTAGCCGACCAAGTAACAGCTTGACTTTTCACAGTAGTTTGAGCTGAAACAGTTGTACCCTTCGAAGATGCAGTAGCTTTAATAGAAGTAATACTTGGTGAAACATTATTTGTTCCACTTGAAGCATTTTCAGTTGTAACATTTTGTGTAGAACCAGAATCATATTGATACGTAGTAATAATAGCAGACTTGCTCCAACTTTGAGTACCATTTCCAGCTTTAGCAGTAGCAGAACCACCGCTTGCAGGAATCGTAGCATTCGTAATTGTACCAGCTGTTATATTACCATATGTATAAACACCACCAGAAGTAGATTTAACAGTTTTACTGTTTACTATACTCTTAGAAGCAGTAGCTGACTTAGAACTATCTCCATCATTTACAGCTTTTATAGTAACAGTATCAGTAGTTTCATTAGTTCCCATACTACTATGAGTAATCGTATTTCCAGATAAACTGAATCTACTATTGCCATTAGCAGTCATAGAAATTGATAAACTACCACTAACGCTTCGTGTTTGATTTGGGCCAGTAGCACCCGAACTATACAAAGCATTATAAGTTTCAGTATTAGTAACAGAAGCACTTACACTCGCAGAACCACCAGCTGCTGTCAAACCACTACCGATACTTACAGTAGGAGTTCCATACGCAGTAATTCGTGGATTGTAATTACTATTAGTTACTTTATTTTCAGCTTGATAAATATCAACAGTTTTATTGGCAGTTACACTACCTTCACCAGTATAAGTTACAGCAACTTGTCCAACTTTAGTTCTTACCTTAACTGTAGTTCCAAGAGAAGAAACTGTAATTTCACTTGTTTTTGAATAAGTAACTGTACCAGCACGAGTCGAACCAGATGTATAACTAATTGTCTGCGACATATTAGAAACACTGGTCGAAGAAGTTCCACCACTTGCAGGAATATCAGATGCTGAAACAGAACCACCTGTTAAAGCACCATAAGAAGCCTCATTGGCTTCTTGATAAATAGTAATAGTTGATGATACTGTTTGACCATCAAATGTATTTGAATATTTACCAGTTACAACAATACTTCTCCTACTACCAACAGTTGTAGTTCGATTGCTTGCAGTAACTATAACACCAGATATAGAAAATCCAGTAGCACTTCCTGATAGAACTGGTGTAACATTATCTGTACTAACTAAATTACCATTACGATACGTTTTAAGTACAGCTGTAATAGTTGCAGTTCCACCCTTTGCGGCAATTTCAGTATTATCACTATTTAACGTTAAATCATATGTATAAGTTGATGCTTCTTGTTCAACAGTAAGAATAACTTGTTTACTGGAATCTTTTTTACACTTTCCAATAAACTTCACACTTCTTTTAGAAGTACCCTTTTGAACAGGTGATGAAATTTTAACAATCTGATTTCCTTGAAAAGAGGGAGATTCAATATTAATTGAATCTCCACTCCCGTCATTCCATTTATTAGTGATAACACTCATAAATGATTAATTAATTTATTCAGCAGATTCGAACGTCCATTCGTCATTCGACAGAACCCTCAGAGTCTGCTCACCACCACCCTTCGGAATAGTAACAGTTGCGGTAGTTGTACCCTGCGAATTGAGATACAGATAGCTGTCACCAAGAGCCTGAGTAATAGTAATAGTTTTAAGAACAGTCGAACCTACACCCTTGATTTCAAGAGTTGCAGAACGAGCTTTGATAGTTTCGTTCTTCGGTACAACAATGGTAGCATCATAATTATATTTTCCAGTAGCACCGGGGTCACCAGTAATAGCAGTACCAGATGTAGCGCTTGTACTACCATTAACCTTAAATGATGTTACATTTGCAATACCGAAGTTAGTTTTCCATGTAAACGTAAGAAGTTTCGAGTTAGACTTACCAGTTACATGAATTGTTTCACCACCTTTAGCAACATTAATAGTTAAACCATCGGGAGTAATAAATTCGTCAGCAGCCTTTTCAAGAACCGTGACTGTAACTGCGTTAGTCTTTCCGACAATCTTACCGGGAACTTTAGTGCTTCTATCGGCACGACCAGTATAAGGACTCACAGAATTAATCTTAATCTGTGCATTTCCAGTACCAGTTTTAGGAACCCATGATAAATAACTCGGAATAGTTGCCATTTGTTTTTTTTTTGGTTGATTAACTATAATAACAAACTAATTACCAAATTCCCATTCAGCTGTATCACTTGCGAAAACAGTTATGGTATCATGATAATTATTATCTTTATTTAGAATAACAAGAGTTTTATCAACAGCTAATTCTACAACAGGTTCATCTATTGGCCAAACTTTTTTACCATTAAGCCACATATCAAGAACCTGCCGACGATTACCATTAAGCATTACGACAGCTTCCGTAGCTCGTTCAAGAAGATTAAGTTGTGCCATAGTTGTAGAATTTTATTAACTTTGTGGTGTTTCAAGAACAGTCACACGACTTTCCAAAGAAGTATAATTACTCTCTAATGTACTTACTTTACCACTTAAAGTAGTAACAGTTTCTTGTAATGTATCAACAGTACCTTCAAGAGTTTCTACTTTTGTTTGTAATTGTTGAACAGTTGAAGATTCAGCCTTAGTGGCTAAACCTTCAACTACAAAAGTAATTAACTTCTGAAAAGCACCAGTTTTCGGAGGCCAGTTTAAGGCACAAAATACTTTGCGAATTACTGATTCTTTCATATCATTAAACCGTTAATTAGATTCGACATTACCAACCCTAAATATAGGATGTTCAATACCATTACCTTCTATTTGCATATAATCAATACCATCGTTTTCAAATACTGGTTCAGGTACTAATTCAATAGTTGTAACACTATGATTTGCAAGATTATCATAACTTTGATTGTATTCAACGTAACCATTACGTCTAACCAAAATTACAACCTTTGAATCATAAGTACCACTAATATGAGCTATACCTTGATAATCAGTAACAATAGTTTTAACAGAAGAACTAAACCAACAGCTAATACCTGAGGTAATAGGAGCTTTAGTAACAGAATCTATAAATTTAAGAGCTATATAATCTTGACCTTCTTTCGGATGTAAATCAATATAATTGACAACAGCTTCAGAAGGTTCATCTGCAATAAACAATGCAGGTTCAGTAGCTTCATAACGAGTATTACCTAACGTCTTATAATTACGTTCGAAACCAATAGGATTAGCTTCACTAACATAACCATTTTCTGATGAACCACAGTTACCTATTGTCTTACCAGTTTCATCATAAATAGTATTAGTAAGCATACAACCAGTTAAAGCATCCCGTGTACGAACTTTAATAAGACCGTTATTATTACGAAGACATAATATCTCAACTGTTTTATCAGTATCAAATACTACTTCTTCACTACCGATATTATACCAATCAGAAGATAACGGTAAAGCATAATAAGTTATAACACTACCTTTATTCTTTGTGATTACCAAAGGTTCATTAGGTCTGGTTGTACCAACAGTAGTTCCAGTACTTGATATTTCTTTAATATTAGCAGCTAAATAAAGTTTATTACTATTATAAATTTCATAAACCTTGATAGTTACAGAAACCTCAGCAGGTTCGAACGTCCATTCGTCATTCGACAGAACCTTCAGAGTCTGCTCACCACCACCCTTCGGAATAGTAACAGTTGCGGTAGTTGTACCCTGCGAATTGAGATACAGATAGCTGTCACCAAGAGCCTGAGTAATAGTAATAGTTTTAAGAACAGTCGAACCTACACCCTTGATTTCAAGAGTTGCAGAACGAGCTTTGATAGTTTCGTTCTTCGGTACAACAATGGTAGCATCATAATTATATTTTCCAGTAGCACCGGGGTCACCAGTAATAGCAGTACCAGATGTAGCGCTTGTACTACCATTAACCTTAAATGATGTTACATTTGCAATACCGAAGTTAGTTTTCCATGTAAACGTAAGAAGTTTCGAGTTAGACTTACCAGTTACATGAATTGTTTCACCACCTTTAGCAACATTAATAGTTAAACCATCGGGAGTAATAAATTCGTCAGCAGCCTTTTCAAGAACCGTGACTGTAACTGCGTTAGTCTTTCCGACAATCTTACCGGGAACTTTAGTGCTTCTATCGGCACGACCAGTATAAGGACTCACAGAATTAATCTTAATCTGTGCATTTCCAGTACCAGTTTTAGGAACCCATGATAAATAACTCGGAATAGTTGCCATTTGTTTTTTTTTTGGTTGATTAACTATAATAACAAACTAATTACCAAATTCCCATTCAGCTGTATCACTTGCGAAAACAGTTATGGTATCATGATAATTATTATCTTTATTTAGAATAACAAGAGTTTTATCAACAGCTAATTCTACAACAGGTTCATCTATTGGCCAAACTTTTTTACCATTAAGCCACATATCAAGAACCTGCCGACGATTACCATTAAGCATTACGACAGCTTCCGTAGCTCGTTCAAGAAGATTAAGTTGTGCCATAGTTGTAGAATTTTATTAACTTTGTGGTGTTTCAAGAACAGTCACACGACTTTCCAAAGAAGTATAATTACTCTCTAATGTACTTACTTTACCACTTAAAGTAGTAACAGTTTCTTGTAATGTATCAACAGTACCTTCAAGAGTTTCTACTTTTGTTTGTAATTGTTGAACAGTTGAAGATTCAGCCTTAGTGGCTAAACCTTCAACTACAAAAGTAATTAACTTTTGAAAAGCACCAGTTTTCGGAGGCCAGTTTAAAGCACAAAATACTTTACGAATTACTGATTCTTTCATATCATTAAACCGTTAATTAGATTCGACATCACCAACCCTAAATATAGGATGTTTAGTATCGTCACCTTCGATTTGCATATAATCAATACCATCTTCAACACGAAGAGTAACAGGTACGATTAAAGATTCATCACTTTCAGTTTGAAGAGTAACATCAATTTCTTCAGTAATAAATCCAGTAGCAACGAATTTGACTTTAATAACAGTTCCCGGTATAGCAGTATAGTTAAATCCGATACTTGCTACAACAGTTCGTAAATCCTGAGGCATCCATTCATCATCAACTAATACAGAAGCAGCAGTAACTGTTTCAACAGGTGCGTTCTTTTCAGTAACAGCGAATACAAAATATTCCTTAATAGTAGGTTTCGGCGGAGTTTCCTTAACCATTAACAAACCTATTTGAATAGGCTCAACACCATTAGTCGGTAATGTAACATCTTGTTCTAATGTATTATAACCAACCGATTCAAATTTAACTTTAATAGTATTACCGGGTTCACCAGTATAAATAAAACCTTTACAAGAACCGCTAAGGGTTTGTTCAACCCAATTATCAGTAACCCACAAATAAGCAGTTGTATCACCTTGAATAGGCTGATGTGTTTCACTATCACCTACATATATGTAATACTCCTTAGTTGTAGGTTCAGGCGGAACCTCTTCAAGTACAATAGTAACACTCGATTCACTATTAGTAATAACACCAGTTCCAGTGTTAGTTATATAACCAGTTTTAGAAGCTCGGAAATCAACACTTGTTCCAACTGGAGCTGTAACAACCTCAGATTTACCAGTGGTCGATTCATCATTACCAAGAGGTTTCCAACTACTTTCAGTACTGAGCTTATACTCAAACGTAACACCGTCTAAAGCAGTAGATTCAGTATTTACAGCAGTTGCATAGATAGTACCAGATTGAACTGGAACTTTATCCATTTCAACAGTAACTTCTGCGGTAGGAATTGCATAAGTTACCAGTTGTTCAACCTCTATATAACCCGACGAAACAAACCTTAAAATTCGGCTCGTATTGACATCTCCGGTGAGTTGTAGCGGCGTATCTTTTGTGACTTGACCTAATATACCACCCGTGTCCTTATCATAGACGTATGCGGCTATTTTGGCCTTTGTTTCGCTATCGACTACCATAAGACTTACAGCACCTTGTTCAACTGGTAGAGCTGTAAGAGTAATATCACGAATTATATTCTCATCTAATGTAATACGCTCTTCGTAAGTTTCATATCCACTTGCACCAACCTGAATTAAAATATCACGCGGGTCATAAGTTTCATATGTAAGAGTACCAGTACCTTGAGCAATAACTACATTAGAAGGTTTATCAGTAAATATAATTAAAGCATTATCAGGAGTTGCATTTACAGTTAATGTTTTTTTAGTCTTAGGTGTAAGAACAACATTAATTGTCGTATCTTCAACACCTACATCGACATAAACATCTTTTGTAATGTAATTTTCTTTTTCTACAATATAATGTAAACGACTTTGAATTAAACATTCAAGACTTGCGCTTCCAACACCTGCCGATTCTTTACCTTCCGAATTAATCATTCGTATAGTAGAATCAACCGGAACAGCTTCAATCTTAATTGTTATATAATCTTCTTCATTTCGAGGAATACGAATCCAAAATGTACCATCTTCAAACGTAGTAGGAATCTCACTTGTAACTTCAATTTGATTAATACTATTGCTACGAACATGATTATTGTGTTCTACAACAATACCATAAATCTCATTAATAGCATCTACAATACGTTTGTTATCAGTAACAAGTTCTTCAGAAGTTTTATCTTGCTTATTAATAAGCAAACCTTGAAGCTCTTGAGTTTTTTGTTTTAATTTCTCAATATCACTTGCAGCTGTTGGTAAACCAACTTGTGCGGCAGTAACTCTATGAGGATTATCATAATTACGAATATGAGCATTGAAATTATCTTTGTCATTCTCGTAATCTTCTTTATCAAGTTTCTTGTTTATAGCAGCCCAAACATCTTGAAACTTTTTATTAACTTCTGTAACATGATTGTTAATCCAAACATTCAACTGTTTGAACCAACCTTTAACCCTATTTTCAAGAGCATCAATATACTCTTTCTGAGGTCGAGATACAGGTTTATCCATATCGGCAGTGTTATCAACATTGCCAAGACCAACTTGTTCTTTTGTTACCTCATGAGGGTTAAACTTATTATTAATATGTTCAAATAAAAGTTTTGTAAGTTGTTCAACAGGATTTAAGTCCTCTGCTGTAAGCTCACGAACATATACTTGAACATCAAGAATCTCATTAACAGCATCATTAAAATCAAAATTGGTCTTTACATTCGTCCGATAAATCCACCAAGATTTACCCTCGTGAACATAAATACCAGTAAGAGTGAATATCTGATTACTTATAATACCTTGTACTGTAATTGTATGTATAGAACGAACAATCGGTACAAGTATATAAAGATACTGTTGAGTTGATTTAACCCACGGAACTTTATATTCATAATGTCCTACATCAATATTTCGAGATTCAAACTCTGTAATTTTTGCAGAACTAATATCAGATTTTTCAGTTAGCTTAAATAGAGCACTATTATCGTAAGCAGTTACATTAGTTAAGTCTATTTCAATCCTCTCTTTTGTCCTATATAAATATAGGTGGCCGTTCTTTCGATAGTACATATATAATGTAGGAACTGTTTTAACACCAGCACCTTCACCATCTACTGTACCAATATATTCTCCGGTTTGGCCATTATAAACACTCGGATATACACCATCTTCAAGCACACCGAGCGCTACAACATTTCGAAGATTAATTACTGCCATACCAAGAACAATAACGAAATAAATACTCCAACTACAAAATTAATAATAATAGGATGAATTTTAAGACCAGTTACTGTTTTCTTTCTTGCAGCTTGAATACCACAAGTAATGATTTGATAAGCTAATGTAATCCATAAACTCATAAACCAAGTAGCAACAGTAGCCTTAAATAAAATACCTACGACAGTAGCAATGACGAAACCAATAATAATATCGTCTTTATGTTCTGAATAATAACCACTTAAAAAAGTAGTTATTTTATTCCATATTCTCTTTATCATAATACTAATCGTATTTATTGTTATATGACGATTAATAATAATAATGGTGCAACTTGTATGGCTCGGCCTGCGGCCTCGCTCCCCGGTGGGGCAGGAGGTTGCACGCCCACTTGTCACATAACATTAGCATCATTAAGAGAATAACTCCTAACACCACAATTAATAGCATTAGGAGTTATCCTTGTGGTTACATTTTTAACAAATCAATTTCTTACTTAATGAGTGCCAATACCGTTTCGAGTGCAGTAATTGCAGTACTCTTAGTATTGTCAATAGCAATAAATTGAGTAACCTGTAAACCCTCTGTATGTAAATTAAAGGGATGTGTGAAATCAGCACGAGAAGTAATTACATAAGTGTCATACATAACACCTTCGGTAGCTGTAAAAATATCACCATAAACACGGTCATATTCCTTGAAATTAGGATTATAACCTACACCGGCAACATCTGCTTCTTTCTCAAGTTTAGCAACTTGGTCATAAGTACCAACCGGAGTTTGATTCTCAGTACCCTCTTCAAGCGTAGCACGAAGAATACCATCAAATGTCACATAATACTCAAAACCTGCGGCGCCAGTAAACGTAACACTTGCTTCGGTGAAATCATCAATCGTAATGCTATCAGCACCAAAGCGAGCATTAATCTTAGTTAAAGTCTTTTCAACCTCAACTTTCAGACGAGCAATAATATCAGCACTTGCTTCGTCAATTCCGTTGATAGTTACACTGGCATTATAAACTTCCAGAGGATAACCACCAAACGAATTAATAGGCTTACACGAGATAATAACCTCAGCGTCGAAACCTTGATAACCAATACCACGATTAGCTACAAGATTCGTAAACTTATACGTTTTACCAGCAGGAGCAAGATACTTTTCCTTATGTTGCTTCGACCATTTAGGATTAATCCAAACGCCGCGTTTAACCTTGCCATCACCAAGACCAAGAACAAACTGCAACATTTCGTCATCCTTGACATCCGAAGCAGCTGCAACGACTTTACCAGCCGAATTAAGAAGAACAGCTTGTCCGCGAGTCAGCTTGCTAACATCATTATTAGCAAGTGTTGTCAGAAAATCATTTGCGACAATTACACTTTTCATTTTCTATTCTAAATTTGATTGTTGTTTAACAGCACTAAAACTGTCATCTTTAAGAACAAGAAGAATATCGCTAACTACACTATCTATGAAATCAGGTGTAACTTCCATATCTGACATTTGGTTAATATCAATATTAAAAAGACGTGGCTTCTTAATATATGAAATCTTAACCGCATCAACACAAAAATCATCACCATAATAAACAAACAGCCTATCATCAACAAGTTCACTTATTGGATTAAGATGTCTATTTTTATTACCATAGAAGTTATTTAGAGTAGCTCGAATATTTTCGGTAGCAATTAAATCATTTTCAGAAAACTTATTACCTACATTTACAAACTCGTCATAAGTAGTATTATAAGTAATAACAGGAATGTCTGTATCATTAACTTTCAATGCAATTTCATCTTTTGCATTAGAAGTAATAATAATACAATCTTTATAATAACGACCAATCAGATTCTCCCAATAAACATTATATTCATTAGAAAGAGCTTGACGTAATCTATCACAAGTTAAACCTGCAATTTCATACAAATCAATCTTATCTGAATCACTATCATAAAGAGAAAGAATATCTGAAATATCAATCTCATTCCCATTAACAATAATTTGTCCATTAAATTCATCACCAGTTAAGGCAATTTTAGACAAATCAATCAGATGATAATACAAATTCTTAACTTCATCATCAGGATAAACCTCATGTAAATTCTCAACAAGTCGAGCTTTACCATAAGTTAATCGAGAAGTAGAAGAAATAAGTTTTAGATAATCACCTGGAAGAATAACGAAAGCTCTATTTGGATAATCTACATCTTGCTTATCACGTTTAAGTTTAAGCCAAGGAGTTTCACGTTTTAATGATTGAATATCATCTACACGTTTTTTACTATCTTCAAGACCTTCGCCTTTATAATTAGTTTTCCTATTTGATTTAGTTTGTATATATTTAACGGCAGCTCGATTCAGCATCATATCAATAAACTGAGGAGCAATACTCCGATGTCTATTAGATGTTATCTGCTGTATTCGTTGCTCTATTTCGATGTGTAACTCTTTTACCGTTTCATACATGACTAACCTTTCAAACTACGATACTTCGCATTCCACTCGGCAACAATACCTTTGTTGTTATCATTCGAGAAATACGAGATAGCATCATTAATATTATTACCAATAACATTTTCCGGATTAGAAGCATCGACAATGATAGAACTATTCGGAAGTTGTCGAATAATATTCATCCAAAGATAAATAGTAATCTTAGCTTTCATCTCCAGATGTTTATCATCAACAATACTAATAAACTTCTGCGGGTCACTGTCAATAAGTTCAAGAAGAACAGATTGCTTATCATCGGCAGTCATTGCCATAAATTCTGAATAATCACCTACGCTACCTGTCGATACAACAACGTTGTCGATAAGTGCGCTATTCGGATTATTAATAAGCTCCGTATATTTCTTGAGAGCATCAGTGCGAAGTTTCGTCCGAGCAGCTTTGAGTGCTTTACGCTCACTATCCGAAGTAAGATAAAATTGAATATTGACGCTCTTATTAATGTCTTCAACCTTATTAGCAACTTTGCTACTTAAAAGGCAATATCTCCAACTAATATAATCGGGAATATTAACAAAAGTAACATACTTGTAAAGTTCCGTTTCATCAAGTTCCTTAATCCGTTTCAGAACAATAGCTTCAAGTTCCGAACCAGTTTCATTCTTAATCTTATCAGCTTTTTTAAGTTTACCAATAAGTTCGTCGATATTACTTTTCAGAGCAGGATTACCTAAATCTAAAACGTAAGAAGTATCGAACTCTAAGCCATGAACAGGAATCTCAAGAAGAAAATCATTTAAGTATGTAGTGATTCGTTCTTGCCAAGAACTATCAATAGGAGATACACCAACAACAGTAGGAAGAAGAACTCGCATTTCCTCACTACGGCTCAGCAATTCATTAACAGGACGAATAGCAGAACCAAGACGAAGAAAATCAGTTTTGAAAGCATCTTTATTCCGAAGTTCAAAAGAAGAAGGATTGTTCCTCCATTCAATACGAACTGAACGATTAACTTTAATCATATTTTTAACATTTTAAGTTATTCAATCTTTTATATGTTAATGAGTAGTAATAACCTTTCGATTATTACTACTCAAATTGGGTGTTTAGTTCAGAGCTAAATCAAGCCAGAACGAAGTAGTAGGATTATCAATATTGATACCCTGCGAACCAAGAACTTCATAAGAAGCAATATCCTTCGTATCCGACAGTTGAGTACCACTTGCAAGTCCCCACGAAGCAGGCAGTTCAGCCATACCTTTATAGACACCTACTTTATACTCACGACCCTCTTCACAAACAAACTTAATATTACGCTCACCATTCGAACCCATAGTATGGTCAAGGAATACAGCACTATAAGAAGTAATAGGCAGACCTTGATACATATTACCGGCTTCACGGTCACGACGAGCACGAATACCGTGGTCGAACATATCAACAATCTTAACAGTAAGAATCTTACCATTAAACATCTTATAACGGTTAAAATACTTACCATAAGACATCATCTCACCATCGCTCTTAATCTCGTTATCACCAAGAGTTACAAAGTAATTCTTAAGACGAGCATCATAATAGATAGCATCATTGAACATTCGTGCGAAACCTTTACCGCAATAAAGAACAAGTTCCTCAACGGTAGAATCAATACGATTGTCAAAGATACGAGTGATAATACGGTCGAAACGATTAAGTGTCAGAACAGAATACGTTTCATAATTACCAACGGCCTTGAGAATATCAAGAACACCAGCACCACGAGGAATTGCCTCACCAGTCTTCTCATCCTTTAAGTGGATAATACCATTCAAATCGCGGTTGTACTCCGAGAACCACAAGTCCTCTTCGAGCATCTCGCGTCGCATGATTTCCCACATCTTCATTTCGTAAGGCATCCACAGATTACGCTCACCACCGGATGCAGTATCAAACGCAATATTAACAACCTTATTACCCATGTTACCAGCAATCTCTTTCGAGAAACGATAGTAACCATACTGATTGGTTGCCTTGCTGAACGATTGGTTGTTCGAGCGGTTTCCGTCAGACTTGCTACCCGGAATAGTCGAAGCACCTAATGCCCAAATAGCACCACTAATGAAGTCTTTTGCAACAGCATCAGCCGAGATAGGAGCACCTGACATATTGGTAAAACGATAAACGTATCCACCAGTCGAAGTAGCAATACCCTCATTCTGAATACGCCATTGCATACCCGAAGGAGCAATAGCTGTGTGCTGATAAATAAACCAATTATCTTCCATTTCAACCTCAACAGTTCCATAAGGTTGAATAGCAGCTTTATCAGATACCAGCTTTTTCAGACGAGAAGTAACACGCTGACGAGGAGCAATTTCCCAAGTATATTGAGTATCACCACCATTCAGCTTAACTTTTGTTGTAACAGCACCCTGACCCTCAGTAAGAGTAAGAAGAGGATACTTGTCACTATCCTTACCCCAAAGATAAGTAAGATTACGATTAAGTTTAACAGGGTCAATCAAATCAAAATTCAGAAGCATATTAGCATCTGTATATTGATTCGAGTCAAATTTTACAGTTCCAATTTCACGCATTGTAAATTAGATTTTTGGTTAAGTTATTATTATAAGGCAAGAACATTTGCTTTATTTAATAGGTAAAACAATTTTATCATCCTTTGCAATCTTATGAACCTTAGGATTACCATTGTTTTTACCAGTCTTACTTGCTAATGAACGAAGACGTTTAACTTCTTTTTTAGCAAGTTCAGCTTTAATCAGTTGGTCAACTCCACCATCAAGATTCATAATAAATCGCATAGCCAATTCAGCAGGATTAGAAAGACGATTAATCTCATCAATCTGTGCTTGACTATAAACCATTCCATTAATCTCTTGAACAGGACGAGAGAAGTAATCAAATAACTCTTGACGAGAAACAAGTTTCTCACCATCAGTTGTCTTAATTCTCAGACCTTCTTTCGGAAGAGCGTATTCTCCAATCTGACCTTTAACAACAATTAAATCATAAAGACTACCCGGTGCATTATGAACTTTGACAGTACCGTCATCTTCATAAGAAACACCAAAGTATTTAATTTCTTTTTCAAGTTCAGCCTGCATTTCTTTGGCCTCACGTTCACGAATTGCTTTAATCTCACTCTCTTGAGTTTTACGCAACCAGTTAAGACTTTCAGTTGCATCGTCTTTAAGAGTGTTATTTGCTTTTGCAAACTCAACAATTCGTTTGGCACGTTCCGGAGAAGTACCTTTTTGAATTTCAGCTTTATAGATTAAATCAGCAAGTAAGTTATCATCATCTTTGATTTCAACCTTACTATAATCTACATTTGCCGAATAACCTTCGATTGTACCGAACTTACTCTTATATTCAACAAGAGCTGCAATATCAGGATTGTTAGCTAAAAACTCGTTAAAACCTTTTGCAAAACCCTCTCGTTCACCAAGAGCTTTTACAGCAGCTTCACGTTTAGCAAAACCCTCAATCGTAGGTTCAAACTTAACAGGTTCACCTTTTTCATCTTTAATAACAATGCCACTGGCTTTTGAAATAGCTTCGATATAATCACCGTCTAATTCATTAGCACCTTCATCAGACATTGCATCAATTTGTTCTTTTGTGAACTTAATTTCACCGTTATCATCTACGGCGTTTCCGTTATCATCAAGTGTGTAAAGAGTACCATCAATTTCTACTTGTTCAGGTTCAGTTTCTTCTTCACCATTACCAGTAGAACCACCCTTCTCACCTTCTTCCTCAGCTTTCTTACGAGCAGCTTCCTCTTCAGCTTTACGTCGTTCTTCAGCTTCTTGAGCTTCTTTAGCTTCCTTAGCTTTACGTTCTTCTAATTCTTTACGAAGACGTTCTTGTTTTTGCTCCTGAGTTTCATCATCAGGTATAACAACTTTTTCAACAGCCATATTAGTATTTATTTATAGTTGAATATTATTACATGAACAAAGATATACTATATATAAT
>ERZ1026988.468-NODE-468-length-16397-cov-9.198813_pt1 | contig 16397 bp, 9 predicted proteins | sample MGYA00519291_ERZ1026988 | MGnify/ENA primary metagenome ERZ1026988 (study PRJEB26926, sample SAMN06164795) | human gut metagenome | biome: ENVO:00009003; feature: ENVO:2100002; material: ENVO:00002003 | host: Homo sapiens | place: USA | collected 2012 ... | reverse complement strand
ACCAAAGTATCGACTTAATGGATTATTAATAATCCATTAAGTCGATACTTTGGTAGTTTTTACAGAAAATTCTGACCAAGTAAACTGCACGTAAAGGCATTTACGCAAGGTCGTAAAGTGTTAGTCGGATACTTAGATACAAAAACAGAATATTTAAAAACTGCCCTTTAACCTACTCAAAAAGCGTAATAGATCGATGCTCTAAAGCGATTATAAAAATAGGCGTTCCAATTTATTTTTACCATTGAGCAAACATTGTTGTGGCGTAGTAGTTAGTGCTGTGCGATAGTCAGTGTCGCCCGACTGCAGCGCGACGAGAACTTGCTAATGCCTTCGCGAAAAACAAAAGTTAGCAGGCAGTTTGTTACGTTTCTATGAAAAAATAATTGTAACGTTTTTCAATTAAAGTGGTAGGTTTTTCACAGAGGTAAACAAGTAAAATGTAGGAACTTTGTAAAATATCAATTTGTATGAATAAGAATATTTTGAAAGTAGGTAGGCTGTCAGCAATGTCTGTAGCAGTTCTCATTTTAGTAACCTTCCAGTCGTGCGGTTTGTTTCAGGATAATAAGATGGAAATGCCCAAAATGCTGGGATATTACATTGATTACCAGCAGAATAGAACAGCACATCCTCAATCAGAATCAGGATATAGTGCTTATTTCGACCTGTCGGATGGCTTGTTGTCAGCTTATGCCAATCCTTCCATTCAAAACTGTTTGAAGAGCATGGTCAACAAGGTTACTGGTAACGCAAATTGCAAGAGCGTGTTTACGCTCAAGAACGATTCAGTGTCAATGAGCAGTCTGCGTCAGACAGAATTGTATAACTATGTATTAAATCCCTCATCCTATCAGATGATTGCACCCATCGAAAAAGCATTGGTTCAAATTACCTCTGCCAATCAAAGTGCTTTGCTTGTGACAGACTTTGAGGAATATAGTAACGGAAAGATTCAACATCAGAATTATGCTAAACGTTACTTTATCGATTGGTTGCAAAAAGGAAACCGCATAGTGTTCTTTGTGTTCGATTACAAGGAAGGACAAATTGATAAAAAACTCTATTTCACGGTTTTTGATACGCCCGACCACCTTTTGCTGAAAGAAACAGAAGATGCACTCAAGGGCAACAATGTGAATTACCAGACGTTCCATCTCAACAATAATGACATCACATTCTCAACCAACTATCTAGCTGCAAGCAAGGGGGGGACCTATCATGATGCGAGCTACGAAGATATCATTTGCTTGACAAACGAAAGTGGTGAAAATGACTGCTATATGTTTTATGAAGGAAAAAATGCAGAATATTATCCATTTGAAGAGTCATGGAGTAATATAGTTCAGAATGTGAGAGATGCCAAGGATCCGAAGTCAGATTTTGAGCCTCGGTTTACGCACCTTATTAGTGGTTTGAAAGTTCATTTTGAGCGTATGAGTGGCTATGCCATTACGCAACTCGGTCTTCGTGTAACGAACATTCAGCATGATTTTGACAAGTTTGCCGGTTACTTAGATTATAAGGTAAATCAAAATAATGCTGACGAGAAAGGCGAGGTTCTTCCTGAGTATGATTATCCCAAGTCTGGTGGCGAAGTTTCAACGGTAGAAGATTTGTTTGTATTTGCCGGCAAGGTCAACGACAAATCGGCCGACATAGCCATTGATTTTCGTCCTGACTTCAGTGGTGTTATAGCCAATATGTCTATGGACAATTTGCTTCGAGTCGATGTGGTAGTTACGGGTTGTGAGGTGCGTTATGATATTCTGCCGTCATATTTTGAATGGTCAGGTAACAGAAGCCTGATTGAATCGGTGAAGAATACACTTCAGGATCAAGGAATTTCGCCTATAGGTAAAGTGATTTATACATATTATATCAAGGCTGTAGGCTAATTACTTGGGCTTAAGTAGGTGTCCCAAATTATAGTTCGTAAGAATAGTATAAACTAATTTTAGAGCGTCTACTTAACACCTTTTAAATGTACAAGTAATTTTGAACACTTACTTATCATATAAATATATTAATTACAAAAATACGAATACTTATGGATATTGTATCTGCTTATGTAATTAGTGCTGTTACCGTAATCGTGATGCTTATTGTGGCGTCAGTAGTTTCAAACATGATTTCCTTCCGTCCGGACAATAGCGATTGTAAAAGTCGCAAAATTTGGTTTTGGATATTAGGATTTCTGACACCGGCTGTTTCCTTCCTCATTGCTTTTGCTTTTGTTTATGTGGATATTAAGGCGCGTTCAAAGGCAAGTAGTTATATGATAGCAATGGCCATTTCCTCAATTGTGTCTTTTATTGTCTACCTTATAGGAGGCTTTGTGATTTCAAAGATAGACAAGCACGGAAAGTTGGGTAATTGGTTCTAAATCATCGTAAAACGACCTGTCGGTCAAGTCAGTAGTAACTTGTAATATGAAGAGAATGCATTGCAAAACGAGTGATTGCATAAACGCTTACTTTTCTTTGGTAGATACTTGACTTGAGGCTGGTTTCTTGAATAACTAACCTTATAATACAACAGATATGGCAGATAAGAAATTTGTGGTGGCTATCGGTGGTACAGGTATGCGCTGTTTGGAATCGTTTGTTCATCTTTGTGCCATTGGCATGTTTGATAACGAAGAAATTGATATATTGACCCTTGATACCGACCAAACCAATGGAAACAAGGGACGTGTGGAGCAACTTATTGATACATACAATCATATCAAGTCGAACGATTCGGCTAATATTGATGGGGGTACTCCGAATGCCGACACATTCTTCTCGGCAAAGCTTAATCTTTACAAGTTTTTTACTGATTACAGCACAAGTGAACGCAGTACCTATGCCAATCTTGCGCAACTATCTCAAGGAGATAAGCAGGCGCAGGCAGACAATCAAGCACTCAGTGATTTGTTTTTGGACAAAAACACAGTGCAGGATTTTAAGTTAGACCATGGCTATCGGGCACAAACGCACTTGGGAAGCTATTTAATGTATAATGGTATTGTTGAAGCTGCCCGAAAAATCAGGTCTGGCTCTGATAATTTAAAGGATGAAGAAAAGTCGTTTGGGGCTTTCCTCTTGAAACTACTCAAAGAGTCGAGTAATGCTCGCGTATTTGTGTTTGGTTCTGTTTTTGGTGGTACGGGTGCTTCATCGATTCCCATAATACCTGTTGCTTTCCGTGATGCTATCAGTATACTTGACGGACATAGTACACTGGATTTGAAAAAAGTGAATTTTGGTGCAACGCTTCTGACAGAATACTTTAAGTTTCATAAGCCTTCACAAACCGATCGTAAACGTGAACATATTATAGCCGATTCAGACTTTTTTGCCATTAACAGTCAGGCTGCACTTCAGTTTTATCAAGGCGACCCTACTGTAAAAATGTGCTATCGTCGTCTGTATCATGTGGGCTGGCCACTTCAGAGTAAGGCATTGACCGATAATGACACCACAACTGAAACCGGTGGTGCTAATCAAAAAAATAACTGCCATGTAGTAGAATTACTTTGCGCTTGTGCTGCCTACGACTTTTTTAAGCAAGATGAAGCGCAAATGAGTAATGCTAAAGCCAACTATCTGTATCGCTCAGCCCCTTATGACGGAAGTAACTTCAGTTTTTCGGGAGCAGATTTTGTAGGAACTGATGTGGAAAAATTTGAAACCAAATTCGGTGCATTTTTCTCGTTTGCTCATATTTTGCTTGGCCGACAGGGAGGTTCAACTAACAGTTTAGGAGCTAAAGGACTTGCAGAACGCCTTTGCGAACACAAAATTGAGGTCTACAAGGATATTAAGTTAGATCAGTTGAAGGAATTGGATAAATACTTTCAAATGTTTGGCTACCAGTTTGAAAATGATGGTACACTGACTTTAGGATGGATTTATCAAATTTACCATTCCATACAACCGGGTTCATTTATTTTCAAAAGTTCAGCATTTGAAACCAAGAATATCAAAGAGGTTGATCCAGGTGATCTATTTGAAGATAAACGCCATCAATGGGATAAATCCTTTATTCACTCTCGTTATGATACGTTTATCAAGGGGCTTACTAACAATACCAATGCCTATCCCAAGCCTTCGCAAAAGGCCAATACACTTAAGGAAAAATTCTTGGCACACATGTATAACGCTATTATGTTAGCACAAAAATCATAAAGACTATGGCAAACTATAAACCTATTGTTATAGACGTAAAAGAAAAGTCTACTCCTCAAGGTGTAGAACAGGAGTGGGTTGATGTAACTACCCACATGCCTATTCTTACGCGTGATATCAAAACACCGGCTCTTGACAAGAACAGTGATTTGACTTCAGTGGTGTCGGGTATGCCTACGGTTTTTGCTCGTGCCAATCTTTTTAAACTGGCTATTGATTATGTTGATGCTTCAGATAAAGACAAAACTGATGCTGACGGACTGCTGAATTTCTACACCAATCTGGTTGATGAATGGCGAGGCTTTATAGCTTGTATTGCGCTGGATTATACACGCATTAGTGTGCGCCGCATCCGCTTGGCATATTCCGATGGTATGACTTTTGCTCATACGATAAACATTTATGAGCCGAAAGGCGCGTTTGGCAATGTACTCTTTGAACGTCGTGCGCTTTGGACAGAGCAAGGTTCAGATGTATCAGCCGATCAGGCTCCTTTTATTGATGTTATCAGTTATGATGGAAAGGTTGTGGGTGCCATTTCGCCCGAATCCTTACTTTTTACATCTCCTTGTTATCAGGTCGAGGTAGACCTACCTTTTGTAAATAAAAACAAAGGAGGAAAATTTACAGATCCTTTGAAAAATACGCTGTCGCAAGATCAGGCCCTGACGTTGTATGCTTACGTTGAATATATCGAGGACAGAATCAATAACCTTGCCGATTATTACAAAAATCTGAGTGAAGACATCCGGCCTAAATACTCTACCGTTCAAAATAATATTCGCAGTTGGAAGGATGAATTATTTGATTATTGTAAAGAGCGAAATTACGATGTTGAGGCTAAGAGTATTCCTCCTGTTCAAAATTTTGAACAGCCTTACTCACTTCTTTTTAATTACTCCTCGCAACTTTATGGCTTGGAAGGAATAATCTATGACGATGAAACTCACGGCCCTGATCATAAAATTCTCTTTGATCCGAAAAATATACTTTTACCCAAGAAATCACAAATAGCCCGTATTGACTTTAGTAATTCTGAAATTGTGCGCAATCCTCAGTTGCTAGAGGAACAGCCGGTTTATGTGTTAAAGGCCAATATCAAGGGTCGAATCAATGAGTATGCTTATTTTGCGCTGCCCTTGACTCCGTTGGGGCTAAATATTTTCGGTAAGAATATCGGTGCACTTACAGGCATTGATTCAAACAATGCTATTAGTTCTTCTCTTTCTGCAGAATTTGATCCTGACTGTTCTTCCAATAATTTGGAAGTGACCTTGGAAATTCGCACCAAGTTAAATAAACGGCGTGAGTTAAAGGAAAGTTATACGGTACGGAAAGACCGGGTATCGAACAAAGATATACTGCTTTGGCCGAATTTTATTTCAACGAAATGGAACCGTTATTTCCTTTATTCCGAAATGCCTCATAACACAGAGTCGCGTCAGTGTCCTTTCCGTGCAACTCCTATTGTGGGAACGTATAAGGATGGTGATTTTCGCATTCTGGTGGATGAAAGTACTGAAGAAAAAGTACCTATCCTTTTGGCACAAAATGGAAGTATAAGTATTCCTGAAAAAACCAAGCGCGAAGAGGGATTGGAAGCAAAACTGCATATTTTTTCAGACAATCGAGTTTCGGATAATGATTACAAGTACGAAATTTACGAAAGTAACCTTCCGTTTAAGGGAGTTAAACTTTCTTCAGGAAATACTGATAGTGGTTACCTTGTTATCCGATATACGACATCTGCCGATGCACCATTTATTCCAAAGAATGAATTAGGTATTCCTCACCCATTGAGAGAGGCTACTGTAGGTATTGACTTTGGTAGTACAAATACTTCAGTGGCATACTCAGTAGGGGGCGATTTAAAGGGTATATACTTCAAAAATCATCGAATATCACTTTTACAAGCAGGAATTGGAGCTACTTGTAGAGAGCGCGACTTATTTTTCTTTCAAGCCAAGGAAATAGAAGGAAATGCTATTAAGAGTATTCTCACACTTCACGACGAACGTCGTTTAGTTAAAAAAAGTGTGACACCCAAGGAATGTGAAGTGTCTGGCGGAATGCCATGTTTCAATCCGAGCCTCTTGCCTGTTGAGAACGTAACCCAAACGCGTATCAGCTTGAAATGCTTTGAAATAGGCAATGTACAATTAGTACATAACATGAAGTGGACAACTCAAGAGGAAGATGTGGCTAATAAAAAGGCCTTCTTACGCTCACTTATGCTGCATATCTACGCAGAGTTGTTTACACAAGGTTGTATTCCTTCTGACTTAAAATGGTCGTACCCTTCAGCGATGGGCGATATGTTGGTTAATCAGTATAGCCAGATTTGGAATAATTTGGGCGTCAATCTGTGTCCTGTAGTTGATGAACAAACAGGTACAGCCTATCCATTGAAAGTATGTGCTTCGGATATTGTAGCATCTTTGAATTTTGATACAGCTAAAGGATGGGAAACCTCAAGTGCCGAAACTCAGGATGCTTTGGGTGCGTGGAATGACCAGAATACCAATGCTATGTGGGGTACTTCAAACGCCGAATCGGTTTGGGGCAATACTTCAATGGACAATGGCGGTTGGGGCAATGCAACTGCTGCCAACAAAGGTTGGGATGATACCCCCATGGAACAAACCGGTAGTTGGCATGAAGAGGCAAAACCGAAGAAGAAAGTCGAAGATTTAGAAACAGACGATAATCATATTGAATTCCATTTCAAAAAAATCGATTCAACAAAATGTATGACAGAAGCTGCGGCTGTAGCCAACTTTAATAGCACTCGTACGGATTTTGTGCATGATAAACGCACGCTCACCTTGTGCTTCGACGTCGGTGGCAGTACAACTGATATTTCAGCCAGCATAAATATTCCTCAACCCGACCTTGTTAATACGTTGGTCAAACAAAATTCCATTCGATTTGCTGCTCAGCAAGTATCGGCTGCAGCACGTTACGAAAAGAATTTGCAAAAGGTTCTTCTTGATATTTGTAACCAATGTGATATAAGTATTCCCGGATTGAATATAGGACCTGACCGATATACACCAGATACTGCTTCATTCTATTTTGAGCAAGTGTTAGATCGTTTACCAACTGACATTTTAAAGGATTTCTACCAAAAGCTCAATGCAGAATGTCATCAGTTGATGTGTGTTAATTTATATGTAACGGGATTGATTGTATTTTATGCTGGTCAACTAACGCATAAGTTAGTAAAGGTTATTCGTAACTCGTTGACTGGTATAGATCCTAATTATGCCAACTTTACGCCTGTTGTAAATGTGATGTTTGCCGGTAAGGGTTCGCGTATATTTGAATGGTTCAGTACTTCACAATACAACGCTGCAGTTGGGTATTATAAGCAGTTGTTTATCAGTGGCATCGGTGGAATGGATGATGCTAAAAAGTTTTTGTACGGTCCGCCACAGATTCAATTATCTGCTCAGATTTCGCCCGAAGTGAAGTACGAAGTTTCCAAGGGTTTGGCTTTGGATGCAATTAAAGGCATACAGGTTCCCGGAGCAAGTACTGAAGCCATCGAAATTTTGGGTGAAGAGAACTTTGAAATCATCAAAGCTTCGACCGGAGAAACTGTACCTTTGGAATTTGACAATGCCATTACTTCAAAAATGATGTATCAGTTAAATGGAAACTTCGTTGAACAAATCCCAAATGGTAATATGAAATTCACTTGTAAACGATTCAGTGATTTTGCATTGATTTTCAGTCAGGCTGCTTCGCACTTGTTTGAATTAAAATTAAGCAAAGACGATTTCATACAAGGTTTTGCGAACATGAAAATATCGAGCTATATCATGAACCTGCCAGAATATCGACAGGCAATGAGTGAACAAAAATTTGATTTCGTGGCTCCTATCATTATCATCGAAGGCATGAAGTTCTATAAAGAAACTCTTCTGGAGAAACTCTAAGTTTGCGCTCATGAATTATTGCATTTTAATCGAACTTAGTCAGACACAAGTAACCTTCTCCGCCTATACAGGTGGAGAAGGGGGCTTTGTGCCTTACGGTGAGGTTAATCGCCCTTTGGCCGTTTGGTTTAGTGGAAATAATATGGTGATTGGTAAGGATGCACAAAAAGCAGCTTTAAGTAATCAGCCCAATGCATTCGCTAACCTATTTCAGCAAATGAAATCGAGGAAACAATTCAACTATGCTAATGAAACGCATGAGTACAACAAGTTGCTATTGTTTACCTTAAGGGCGGGTTTACGAGAATTTTTCGTACAAAAGATGTACAATTCTCAAGGCAGTTTGGAAGATAATGTGGCCTATGTTCCTTTGCTTTTGATGTTTGGACCTGATATGGACGATAGCTCGTGTGCAGTTGTTATGTCTCAACTGAAAGACAATGGTTTTGGTAATGTACGAAGAGTTTATGAAAATGAATATATTCTTCGATACTTGTCATATCAATCGCAACCAGAGGCTAAGGTAATTCTGTCGAGCGATGGTAGTACACTTTACGGCGAATGGTATGAAAGTACGAAAAAGGAATGTTCCTTCTTATTACCCAATGCTGGTAAAGATCCCAGAGTTGATAAACTTTTGGGGCTAATTTGGGAAAGAAGTGAGGCCATGTATCATTGGTTGAGTTTTGAAAATGAAAAAAAAGCAATCATGGAGGTTGCTAATCGTTTTATTCAGTCGGGAGAATCAACCGTTAACAGCAATCTGCAACTGTCTGACGGAAATCTTTACCCTTACTATCTGGATAAGAGCGATTTGTCACTGTTAAATAATACTACTGATGCGCAGGTACTTAATGCATTGAATCGTAATTTAAATGGGATTGACAAAGAGAATTGTTGCGTGGTATTAAAAGGAATGGCCATGAACAATAAGTATTTGTATGAATTGTTAGTTTCCGAATATCCCCACGTAGTCCGATTAGACGATAGTCAACAGAAAGTAGCCTTGCAGCAATTGCTCGACGAGTGCAAGCAAATGAACTTTGATTTTGCACAAGCAACTTCTGTAAAAGTTACGCCAACAGAACCACTTCCAGCAAGCAATATACCAACGAAGCCGTGTTATCCGTCTGAACCTTTAGGTGAGGATCCCCAAACTGTGCCGGAAGTTGATGCATCTCGGCCTTCTCAACCTGTTGTTCCTTCGGGTATGGATAAGCGTGAATTCCGTATGTTAAAGGCTAATGTGCTTACCTGCCAGAAAAATGGTAAAAATGCACAGGCAAAAGCAGAAATTGCCGCATTCCGCCAGCAAATGCACGATAAAGGGATTTTTGACTTTGATCAAGAGCTGGAGGCAATGGAAGTACAGCGTGTTGATAGTGTACAACCATTCAAGCCTAAGAATAGTTCGAACATTGATGCTAACATCTTAACTCACGCACAACCTTCGGGTAAGGATAATCAGTTGTTTCGTATGCTCAAGGCTACGATTCAAACTCATATTCGCAATGGCAATATAGCTCAGGTTAAAGCAGAAATTGCAAATTTCCGTAGGGAAATGCATACTAAGAACATTACAGCCTTTGATGCTGAACTTGATGCCATAAAAATCAAAATAGCTAAAAAGACCGGTAGTAGCCAGCCTCAATCCGTGCGGTCTGTTTCTTCCTCTGAAGTATCGCATTCGGTTCAGCTCTCTCGGGTTGTAGAGCCTTCGGGTAAGGACCTACAGCAATTTCGTATGCTCTCTGCAACGGTTAAAACTTATCTTAATCAAGGAAGTGTGGCGAAAGCCCAATCTGAAATTGGCAAATTCCGTCAGCAAATGCATGAAAAGGGAATTACCGCCTTTAAGCAAGATTTGGACAAACTAGTGGCGCAAGTTGAAGGCCGAGGTATTGCTTCTTCTTCGCAGTTTCCGACCGAGCATCGTTCAGCTCAAAAGGGCGATACCGATGAAGGTACTTTGCTGATGCGTTCGGGAAAAATACAAGAGGCCGATGAATGGTTTAGGAAAAACGGAGAACCTGCCAAGGCTAATGAGTGCAAGAGGTTGAAACTTTGGATGCGCTTCATCGTGCCTTATAAAAATGACATAGTTCCAACGGCTAAGTCGCATAACCGAACAAAGGCTGTATCAAGAGCCAAGGAAATAGAAGAATATATCGCTATTTACAAACGCTATGGCATGGATGCTTCCGATTTAGTGGAGATGGTAAATGCGTATAAAAAAATTTATTAACAATTAAAACCTAAATAATATGAGCAGATTTAATCTGTCAAAAGGCGAACGTTTTTCGTTTGTTAAGGACAATTCTCTGAACAACTTGACTGTAATTCTAGGGTGGGAAACAGGTGCCGATTTGGATGCATCAACTTTCCTTGTTGGTGAACAAGGGGTGATTGACGACGATGCAAATTTTGTTTTCTATAATTCAGAAAATCGTTCCGAGACTTTTGATATTGCCAAATTCGGCAGCAAGAATGCATGGAAAGCACAAACACGCCCGATGTCAGCAGACGGTGCCGTGTTGGGTGCTATCGATGAACGTGAGGGGGGAAATACTGAGAAAGTGTCTGTTGACCTTTCTAAGGTTGCTCCATCTGTAAAAGAAATTGTGTTCTGTGCTACTGTTTATACCAATGGTAAAACATTCGGCGATGTGACAGCTCCTTATTTGTCAATCGTCAATGATGCGAATGGTGAGGAACTTTGCCGCTATATCCTTGATGAACAGTTTGCTCAAGAAACAGCACTGGTGGCTGGAAGCTTGTCTGTAAACACTCAAGGTGAATGGGAATTTAAGGCAGAGAGTAAACCCTTGGCTGGTGGACTGGAAGCTTTAGTTGGTATTTATGCAGGATAATGCTTCGTATCATATTCATGGAGTATTGAACTGTTACTCATCAAATGTATGAAGCGTAAAAACAAATTCTTAAACTAAAATCAATAACGACATGTCACAGAGAAATTTTTCATTGGCTAAAGGTGACCGCTTTAGCTTGGATAAAGAAGATGGTCTGTCAAGTTTGACCGTTACACTGGGTTGGAAAGGGGCTGCCGACTTAGATGCTTGCGCCTTTCTGCTGGGTGAAGATGGCAGTATTATGAACGATGCAGATTTCGTTTATTACAATTCGAATAATCGTGAGAAGCCCTTTACACGTGAAGAATTTAGTACTAAGCGAAGATGGCGTGAACTGACACGGCCGATGTCGGCAGATGGTTCAGTGTTGGGTTCAATCGATGATTTGGGAGATGATAATGGCGATTCCAGCGAAGATATGAAGGTTAATCTTGAAAAGGTTAACTGTAATATCTCTGAAATTGTTTTTTGTACAACCATTTATGACGAAAAAAATACTTTCGGTCATGTAAATGATCCTTATATTTCAATTGTAAATGATGAAACTGGTGAAGAAATTTGCCGCTATGACTTGAAAGAAAAATTCCAATCGGAAACAGCGGTCGTTGTTGGCAGGTTGCTCTACAATGAAAACGGAAATTGGGAGTTTGAAGCTGTAGGTCAAGGATATATAGGCGGCATGCAGATGTTGATTGATATTTACGCTTAATCTTTGTGGTTATGGAAAAAGACAAGAAGCCAGTTCGTTCTTTCGACTTAGACAAGAAGCCAGTTCGTTCTTTCGACTTAGACAAGAAGCCAGCTCGTTCTTTTGACTTAGATAAGAATGACGAAGCAGAAGCAATGCCTGCTTCTGATACTAAAGTTGGAGTAGGGAAGAATACACGATTCGACTTCAATAAAACGGAAGAGCCTGCTGCTACAACACAATCTCAGCCAGTTTCGGCTGAAAAGCCCGAATTTGCATCAGAGAAAAAAACGCATTTAGTTTTAGGTAAGAAGGCTGTAACTGTTCCGACTAATCAACCCCAACCTACTCAAAACAATCCGACAGAATCGTCGACTCTTGAAAACGCGGGCAACTATAACGAACCTAAGTCTCGCAAGTGGCTGTGGATTTTGCTGCTGGCAGTGCTGGCGGTCGGTGCACTAATCTGGGGATTGAATCGTTGTGAAGGTGGAAACGCTGATTCTACAGCAAATCAGCCCACAGTAGCACCGACTGATTCACTCGTTGCCGAAGAACAATTGCAAGAGGCAGGTTCAAAGGTTAGTTCAACCGATGAACCGTTAGTCCATGATGACAAAACAATACAAAGGGGTGGTGAAATGGATCAGAATGAAGCAGAAATTTCGAAACAAGGAAAAATAACTTCAGACAACAATGCCTCAGCCCCGGTGGCTTCTTCCACTCAACCAAATGCACCTAAAGAAAAGGAAAGTTCGTCTGTAACGCCTTCTACACTCTCGAATTCGCGCAGTGTCACTGCTCCTACGAAGGAGGTGGTTACCCATTCGCGTAAAGAAACTCAGCCTTCATCTACGCAGGTAACGCATTCATTCGAAAACTCTTCGGAAATATTGAACAATGTGCCGGAGGACCTCAAAGATGTTGTTCGTGATGTATTTGCTGGTAAGTATGGAAACTGGCCCGAACGTGAAAAATACTTAGGAACCCGTTACAAAGAAGTTCAGAAAGAAGTGAACCTTTTGTACAGAAGCGGATTAGTCAATCGCTAATTGAAAATACGAATCAAGGGACAGGCTGTTTGAAGTCATATCAGAGCCTGTCCCTTATTATAATTAACTATGGTACAAATCATTTTGGGTATACTCATCATTGTAGTGCTGCCAGTTCTTTTTACCCGAAAAAAAAGAAGGAAGGCCGATCAAAAAGCATTTACCCTCACGTGTAAAATTTTGGGTGGAGCCCTTATTCTGTGGGGTATAGTTTCCTATTTCAACTGACAGTACTAGGACTATTATCAATCAAACGTTTTTTTAGCTTATTTTTTATGATTCAGAATCATCACTATACAGGTTTGACGGAGGCTCAGGTGCTTGAAAACCGTCGGAAACATGGTGTAAACATATTGACACCTCCTGAGAAAGAAACATTTTGGGATATTCTCAAAGAATCGTGTACGCATTGGATTTCTATATCTATGTTTGTACTGGTTGTGGTAGCAGTGGTTGCTGCATTTATATTGAGCAGTAGTGTAGGATTTATAGTTTGGAGTATTCCTGCCATTATTTCGATAGCCACTCTGCTGATTCTTATTGTTGGATTTTTTGGCGGTTATGGCGACCCACTCTTTAAAATTCTGATAACAGCCTTTGTTCTTTCTATTGGTATTTCTATCTATGAATTTGTTTGGGTCGGAGCAGGATTTAAAACCTTTTTTGAACCTATCGGCATCATTGTTGCATTAGTTTTGGCAACCAGTATTGCCTTTTTCCTGGAAAGGAGTAACGAAAAGACTTTCCAAAGTCTGAATGAAGTCAATGACGACACATTGGTCAAGGTTGTTCGTAGTAACAATGTATGTCAAGTTCCACGTAAGGATATTGTGGTAGGTGATATTGTTCTGCTTGAAGCAGGTGAAGAAGTTCCTGCCGATTGCGAATTGCTGGAGTCATTAAATCTAAGTGTCAATGAGTCCTCTCTGACAGGTGAACTTCAAGCAAGTAAAACCACCAATCCTAAAGATTTTGACAAAGAAGCAACTTATGCTTCGAATCTTATCATGAAGGGAACGGTTGTACTTGAAGGTTACTGTACGGCAAAAGTGTTGAAAGTTGGCGATGCAACCGAAAGCGGTAAGGTGTTCGAGGCTGCTCAAGTCGACGAAGGCAATCCCACTCCTTTGAGCGAAGAACTTGACAAACTGGCTGACCTGATTACAAAAGCCAGTTATGTTTTCGCTATATTGATAGTGGTGGGACGTATCGTTATTTATTTCTATACCGGGAATGCAGATTTCTCAACCGGAATGGGTTGGGTAGGTTTTATAACCTACGCACTAAATACCATAATGATAGCCGTTACGCTGATTGTTGTTGCTGTTCCTGAAGGATTACCGATGTCGGTAACATTAAGCTTGGCTTTTAGTATGCGTAAGCTGATGAAGGAAAATACGTTGCCGCGAACGATGCATTCATGCGAAACGATGGGGGCGACATCCGTAATCTGTACAGATAAAACGGGTACGTTGACTCAAAATCGGATGCAGGTGGCTGAAACTAAGTTGGAAAATGTCACAGAACCTTTTCTGGCTGAGATGATAGCAGCGAATACGACTGCCAATTTGGATTTTACAAATCTACAGTCTATCAAGGCTGTAGGAAATCCCACAGAGTCAGCATTGCTGTTTTGGCTGAATGATAAGGGAATCAACTACCGTGAGGTGCGTGAAAAATTGACAGTCATTGACAGGTTGCCCTTTTCTACCGAAAACAAATACATGGCAACAGTTGTGCTGTCTACAGCTATGAACAAAGAGGTAGTATTTGTGAAGGGTGCTCCTGAAATACTCTTTGAGCATTGTCAGATTGACGAAAAACAGCAAGCCGTATACAAGTCGCTGCTGCAAAATTATCAGAACAAGGCGATGCGTACTCTCGCACTAGCTTATGGCGAAGTGGAAAAGGGGGCAAAAGTTTTTGATTCAGGAAAACTCAATGTCCGTTCACTTGTGTTTGTTGGTATATTTGCCATTTCTGATCCTGTACGCAAGGATGTTCCGAATGCCATACGCGATTGCATCAATGCTGGTATACAAGTAAAAATTGTAACAGGTGACACTTCTGGAACGGCCAAGGAAATAGGTAGACAAATAGGTCTTTGGCAGGAGAAGGATACTAATCAGAATATGCTGACAGGTGTAGAATTCGCTTCAATGACCGATGAAGAACTTAGTAACAGAGTCGAAGATTTGAAAATTCTCTCACGTGCACGTCCTAATGACAAAGAAAGACTCGTCAAGTTGCTCCAAAAACGCGGACTAGTAGTTGCAGCGACGGGAGATGGTACCAATGATGCTCCTGCTCTGAATGTGGCAGATGTCGGTTTGTCTATGGGCGATGGTACGGCTGTTGCCAAGGAAGCTTCGGATATGACGATTCAGGACAATTCGTTCTCGACCATTACGAATGCTGTAATGTGGGGACGTTCTCTTTACAAAAACATACAACGTTTCCTTTTATTCCAGCTAACGGTCAACGTAACTGCTTGTTTCCTTGTACTTTTCGGTGCTTTTATGGGTACGCAGTCTCCGCTTACTGTTACGCAGATGTTGTGGATTAATCTTATTATGGACACATTTGCTGCTATAGCATTAGCTTCTTTACCTCCTTCGCGTGTTGTGATGAACGACAAACCGCGTGACCGCAAAGCCTCTATCCTGACTCCTGCAATGCGAAGGGATATACTTGGTGTAGGTTTCTTCTTTTTCTTCCTGTTGGTAGCGATACTTTATGTTTTCGAACATGGAAACTATACTTCCATGCGTTCTCTTTTCTTTGATATGCACATCGGTGAACGTGATGGCTTGACAACTTACGAATTGACTTTGCTGTTTACAACCTTTGTGATGACCCACTTTTTCTACCTCTTTAATGCACGTGCTTTTGAAACAGGGAAGAGTGCTCTTCACTTTAAAGGTTGTCAAGGGCTGTTGACCATTATTGCCGTTATCTTCCTTGGACAGATTGCTATGGTTGAGATACCTCTTTTACAAGATTTCTTTAATGTTTGTGGTTTAAGTTTAGAAGATTGGATTATCATTATTATTGGTTCTTCTTTTGTTCTTTGGATTCGTGAAGCTTGGCATCTAGTATTTTCTAAATAAAAAAGTTTCCCATTCTTACCCTTAAGTGAGGATGGGAAGCTTTTTTGTATTATTATTTTTCGCTGAAAAAGGTTTGTTTTGTGAAAGTTTTATGGTAATCATCATGCGATTTATCGTAACTCTATTCCATCTATTCCATATTCTATTATGTCTCCATTGTTCAGAAATTTGCAGTTCAAAATTACTAAAAGTTCGAATAATGTTTAGCTTGAATGAAGCCAACCGATTTTATGTCTATACTTAAGGCATAGGATAGGCTCAGTAATAAAAAAGTTTAGGGGTAGTAGCATTTGGATGAGGCCAAACGTTGCTGCTTCGTACGTTTTGTGAATCGGAAAGAGATAAAATGTTATATCCCGATTTCATTTTTTTTCGCGTGTGGAAAATGCGCGAGAAAGCCCATATATAAGGGGCTGAATGCCGATTTTGGGGTGTGGAAAACTTTCGAAGTGCGATATTAGGAGGCCAAAAAATTTGGATTTCGGGGTGTTCGCGTTGTATTTTTGCATCAACCATATAAAGGCTGCACGACAGTATGGAGAAACTGTACGTCAGTCTAAACGG
>ERZ1026988.462-NODE-462-length-16528-cov-6.368603_pt1 | contig 16528 bp, 9 predicted proteins | sample MGYA00519291_ERZ1026988 | MGnify/ENA primary metagenome ERZ1026988 (study PRJEB26926, sample SAMN06164795) | human gut metagenome | biome: ENVO:00009003; feature: ENVO:2100002; material: ENVO:00002003 | host: Homo sapiens | place: USA | collected 2012 ... | reverse complement strand
ATACTTTATAAAAGGGTTTTGATTATGAATTCTGTTCCAACAAACAATATGGATGTAAAAAAGCAAAATAGAATAAATACTCTTAGATGTCTGCTGAAATATGATAGAATTTCACAGCCTGAGCTTGCACAAAAGCTTAACCTCAGTTGGCCGACTGTTTTGCAAAATGTGAAAGAGTTAATCAATCTTGGATTGGTTCATGAGGTTGGTGCTTACAAGTCTACAGGCGGAAGGAAAGCAAAAGCTTATGCTTCAATTCCTGATGCAAAATTAGCCATCGGAGTTGATATTACAAAAAATCACATAGGTTTTACACTTGTTGATTTGTCCGGAACGGTTATAAGATATACAAGAAAGACAAGAGCTTTTTCTTCTGATGAAAATTATTTTAAAAACTTAGGCGACTTGATGAATAGTTTTCTAAAAGATGATGAGTTTGACAGAATTATAGGAGTAGGTATTTCTATCCCAGGTATTATAAGTGATGACGGAAAGAAAATAATTTTTTCTCATGCACTTGACATTTATGATTTCAGCACAGAAAGATTTGTTGAATTTATCTCATACCCTTGCTTATTTATCAATGATGCAAATGCTGCCGGTTTTGCGGAATTGTGGGATAAGTCAGATATTGATAATCTTATTTATCTGTCATTAAGCAATACTGTCGGCGGTGCAATTATTTTTTCGGGAAAGCTGTTTTGGGGCAATAATCTTCGAGCAGGTGAATTTGGTCATAATACATTAGTTCCTAACGGAAAACAATGCTATTGCGGTAAAAAAGGCTGTCTTGACGCATATATTTCGGCAAAGGTATTATCTGAGCAGGCTGACGGAAATCTTGCAATGTTTTTTGAAAAACTCCGATGCGGTAATGCTGAAGCTGAAAAGGTATGGGACGATTATCTTAAGTATCTTGCAATAGCTATTAATAATCTGAGAATGACTTTTGACTGTGATATAATTGCCGGTGGATATGTAGGAGCTTTTCTCGAGGAATTTGCACGGGAATTAAAAAATTATGTTGCTGAACGAAATACATTTGAAAGTAATGCCGATTTTTTGAAATACTGTACCTTTAAATTAGAGGCATCTGCAGTAGGTGCAGCACTTATGAAAATAGATTCGTTTTTACAGGAAATATAAATTATTAAAAGCAGTGATTCTGATAAATGTCGGAGTCACTGTTTTTTTGCACAAATCATAGTGTTAATATTTAGCAAATGTGATGATTTTAAAAAAATCTATTGACATCAATGTGTGTTTGTGATTTAATATAGTCACTTAATAAAACACTTTATAAAAGTATTTTTAAATAGGAGGACTAATTATGAAAAACACTATGAAAGTTGCTGTAATGACAGGCATTAAAAAAATGGGATATGTTGATCGTCCGGTGCCGACACCAAAGCCTAATGAGGTATTGGTAAAGCTTGAGTATATCGGCATATGCGGCAGTGATATGCACTATTATGAGACAGGTGCAATCGGTGACTATGTTGTAAAGCCCCCTTTTGTTCTCGGACATGAACCGGGCGGTGTTGTCGTTGAGGTAGGTTCAGATGTAAGTCATTTGAAAGTAGGTGACCGTGTCGCTTTAGAGCCGGGGAAAACTTGCGGACACTGCGAGTTTTGTAAAACAGGCAGATATAATCTTTGTCCCGATGTAATCTTTTTTGCTACCCCCCCGGTTGACGGAGTATTTCAGGAATATGTAGCTCACGAAGCAGATCTTTGCTTTAAACTTCCCGATAATGTATCGACACTTGAAGGTGCTTTAATTGAGCCTCTTGCTGTTGGTTTTCATGCTGCAAATCAGGGCAATGCCCACGCAGGACAGACAGCGGTTGTTATGGGTGCAGGATGCATCGGTCTTGTAAGTATGATGGCACTGAAAGCAGAGGGTGTCAGTAAGGTATATGTGGTTGATATTATGCAGAAAAGACTTGATAAGGCTATGGAACTCGGTGCTGATGGTGTTATAAACGGTAAAGACGAGGATGCTGTTGAGGCTGTTATGAAACTTACAAACGGTGCTGGATGTGACCTTGCAATAGAAACTGCCGGTACAGAATTCACTACTCGTCAGTGTATTCATATGACCAAGAAGGGCAGCAACATTGTGCTTGTAGGTTATTCAAAGACCGGCGAAATGAATTTGCCGATGAGTCTTGTTCTTGATAAGGAATTAACCTTTAAGACTGTTTTTCGCTATCGCAATATTTATCCTATGGCTATTGAAGCTGTTGCATCAGGCAAAGTAAACTTAAAGGGCATTGTAACAGACATATTTGATTTTGATGATATTCAGAAAGCTATGGATAAAAGTGTAGAGGATAAGGCAAACATTGTCAAGGCTGTTATAAAAATGTGAGATAGGTGATATTATGAAAAATCATCAGGAAACAAATGTAAAAATTCCTTTTATAAGCAAACTTGCGTATGGATTTGGTGACATAGGCTGTAATTTCAGTTGGATGTTCGTGGGCAATTTCCTTATGATATTTTACACGGATGTGTGTGGAATACCAATGGCTGCAGTTTCTTTATTGATGCTTATATCAAGATTTTGGGATGCAATTAACGATCCTATAATCGGCTCTTTAAGCGACAGAACCAAAACAAGATGGGGCAGATACCGCCCGTGGCTACTGATAGGTGCTCCTTTAACGGCGATAGTTTTAGTATTTACATTTTGGGCACATCCTACATGGGATGACAATGCAAAAACAATATATATGTATGTTACATACTGTATTCTTGTAGTCGGCTATACCTGCGTAAATATTCCTTACGGCACACTTTGCGGTACATTAACTCAGAATATTGAAGAACGAGCAAAGATAAATGCGTTTCGCTCGGTTTGTGCAATGATTGCAATAAACATAATCAATATGGTTACATTACCTCTTATTACATTTTTCGGCGGCCAGAATCAGTCAAAGGGATACCTTTTGGTTACCATCCTTTACGGTTCAATATTTGTTGCCTGCCATTGGTTCTGCTTTGCAAAGACAAAAGAAGTGGTAAAGCCTCCTGTAAAGGAAAAAATACCTATTAAAATTCAGCTTAAAGCCGCAATGCAGAACAAGCCGTATCTTATAGCATTGGCAGGACAGGTTTTATTCGGCATTACATTATACGGTAGAAATGCAGATCTCTTGTATTACTTTAAATATGTTGAAGGAAATGAGGGGTTCTTTACTATTTATTCACTGATACTTATTGTGCCGTCAATTTTAGGTGCAGGAGCATTCCCGTTTGTATTTAAAAAAGTCGGCAACAAAGGCCGCACAGCTGCAACTTTTGCTGCAGGTACAGGCATATGTATGATTGCTCTGTATTTCTTTAGTGCCTCAAACTCACCTATCGGTTTCTATACAATTTCAGCTCTCTCCCAATTTTTCTTCTGTGGTTTCAATACAGCAATTTATGCAATTGTTCCCGATTGTGTGGAATACGGAGAGTGGAAAACGGGCATAAGAAATGACGGATTCCAATATGCATTTGTTTCCTTGGGAAATAAAGTAGGTATGGCAATCGGAACAGCATTGCTGTCTGCTACACTCAGTGGATTGGGTTTTGTTGCAAACGGTGTTCAGAACAGTGCCGTTCAGGCTACAATGCATCACTCTTTTTCAACAATTCCGGGTGTGTTGTGGATAATAACAGCTGTTGTACTGTTTTTTTATCAAATAAATAAAAAATCATACAACAAAATCATAACAGAATTAAATTCAAAAAAGGAGCAGAATAATGATTGATATTGTAAGCTTAGGCGAAATTTTGATAGATTTTACTCCGAACGGAACTAACGAACAGGGAATAGCATTGTTTGCACGAAATCCGGGGGGAGCACCGGCAAATGTTCTTGCAATGAACAGTAAGCTTGGCGGTTCATCGGCTTTTATCGGTAAGGTCGGCAACGATGCATTCGGTTCTTATTTAAAGGACACATTAAGCAACCATAATATTGATATTACAGGTATGGCAACTGACAGCAATGTGCCGACAACACTTGCTTTTGTTCAGCTTGACAGCAAAGGCGACCGTTCGTTTTCTTTTTATCGAAATCCAGGAGCAGATATGATGCTTAATGCCGATGAAGTGAAAAAAGAACTTATTGATGAATGCAAAATTTTCCACTTCGGTTCATTATCTTTGACAGATGAACCTTGCAGGAAGGCGACATATGATGCTGTAAATTATGCAAAGAAACTCGGAAAAATAATTAGTTTTGATCCTAATTATAGATCTCTTTTGTGGAGTGATAGGGAAAAAGCGGTAAATGAAATTTCAAGAGCGATTACAATGGCGGATATTTTGAAAGTGTCTGAGGAAGAAATGTATCTTGTTACAGGAGAAACAAATCTTGAAATCGGCTCAAAAAAGCTTTTAAATATGGGTGCGTCATTAGTTTTGGTATCGCTCGGAGAAAAAGGTGCTTGCTATCGCAACAAAAATCATTTTTGTGTATTTCCTGCATACAAGGTCGATGCGGTTGATACCACAGGTGCCGGGGATGCTTTTGTAGGTGCAATGTTGTGGCAGTTAAAAAACTATAAACCCGATGAGATTGCTGATATGGTGCTTGATGATAAGATACTTTTTGCAAATGCTGCGGGTGGACTGACTGCAACAAGAATAGGTGCAATTCCTGCGTTGCCCACATTAGATGAAATTAAAATATGTCAGAAAGGTTGACAAGTATATGAAAATAGTAAAAATCAGACTCACACAAGTGGATCAGGTCAGAGAATTTGTTGAATTAACTTCCAACTGTAATTATGATGTTGATTTAGTTTCAGACCGTTATACAGTTGATGCAAAATCTTTACTGGGCATTTACAGTCTTGATTTAAGTAATCCATTGCAAGTTGTTATATACGGTGATGACAGCGAAGAATATGAAAAAGCATTGGAAAAATATAAGATTTGATGATCTGCGTTAAATAGTTTATAAGTTAATATATAGCTTTCCTTAAAACAAAAGTCACGTTGCAAATTTGCAGCGTGACTTTTGCTATTATGAACTAAAAAGCAATCACATCAATTTTGACAATTTCAGCAATTCAATAAGAGTACATATTTCTGCATTACGAAAGAAACTGCGTGCGGCGCTCGGCTATGACCCGATTCGCAATCGCATTGGTGAAGGATATGTTATGGAGGAAGAAAAAGAATGAAAAAGCTATCCTTGCAATGGCGCATAACTTTGATGACTGCACTTCTTATCGGAGCTACCTGCATTTTTATGAATGTTCTTATCGGCTATTCCGGCAGCCGTTACATGGATTCCATAGGTTCTTATGTTACAGGTTACGGAGATACGGACAAAGGAGAACCCGAATTTTTCGATCCCGAACACGAAAAGCTTGATCGTGAATTGACTATTGTAATTAACGGAGTACAGGAATCCTTTATCGCTACCAATTGGTATATTACGGCGGCAACATTGTTAGGCGGTGTGCTTGCGTATTTTTTAAGCGGGCATGCGCTGAAGCCTCTGCGTACTTTTACAGCTCGGGTTGAGAAGGTTCAGCCTAACAATTTGACGGATATGAAGATAACCGAAGAGGTTTTGCCTGAAATGAGACAATTTGTCAAGTCATTCAATCTGATGCTTGACCGTCTTGATGAGGGATTCACAGCTCAACGACAGTTCGCCGGAAACGCTGCACACGAGCTGCGTACGCCGCTTTCGCTTATGCAGGCACAGCTTGAACTTTTTTCGGCAGAGCATCCCGAGGTATTGCCGGAAACGGCTGAGTTTCTCCGATTGTTATGTGGGCAGACCGAACGAATGACGCAAATGACAAAAACCTTGTTGGAAATGAGTAAGCTTCGTACAGTATCGTGTGCCGACCGCATAGAGATAGGACCTATGGTAGAAGAAATTTTCACTGACCTTGCCGCCCCTTGCAGAGAAGAACAATATTGCACTTGAAAGCACGGGCGACGCTGTTATGACAGGCAGTGACACGTTGATTTACCGTTTGTTATATAATCTGACCGAAAACGCTGTACGCTACAACCGTTTTGACGGTACAGTGAATATTACCGTAACGCACAAAGACAATCAGCTTGTTATTACGGTTGCGGATACCGGCTACGGCATCCCCGAACAATACAGAGAAAGTATTTTTCAGTCCTTCTTTCGTGTGGATAAATCTCGAAGCAGGGAATACGGTGGCGTAGGCTTGGGACTTTCTTTGGTGTGGGAAATCGTCACATTGCACAATGGTAAAGTCCGTGTGGAAGAAAGTTCGGAAAAGGGTACGGCTATAGCCGTAAAGTTTCCGACCGATACGATAAAATTTTAATATTTTGCAAAATTTTTTTAATAAATTGTTGAAATTACCGTAGTCCTGTGTTATACTATAGTTAATTAATTGATTAGTTATCAAAAGGAAGCGAACATTATGAGAACAACAGAGGAACAACACAACGAGCGTAAGCGGGAAATGATGGAAAAATGCTTTGAATGTTATGCTGAAAACGGGCTGACCGGTACGGGTATCAAGGCTTTGGCGGCAGCGTGTGGGTGTACAACGGGAAATCTGTATTCCTATTTCAATAGTGTGGATGAACTGATTATTGAATCAACTGCATACTGTATGGAAAAGGTTGAGGATGATTTTATGGAAAAAGCCCCCACCGACCCGAATGATGTTGTCCGATTTGTGAGAGAGGTTCCGTATTGGACCGCAAAGAAGCACGGCAAAAAATATCGGCTGATGTATCAGGTCTATACTCATCCGAAATATATTGAGCACGGCAAGAAATTCTTTGAGGGAGTGAATGAGCGCTATACCGAATATGCCAAGCGGTTGGAGCCGAAAATCGGTATTCCGTACACGGTGATTACACCGTTGATTTTTATATTTGTTCGTGCCTGTGTACACTATGCTATGTTTGAGGATGAATATTATTTAAAAACCCAAATGGAGGTCTTAAAACAGGGTGTCGCTCTGTTTGCAGATAAATACCGTTCACAATATTTGAAGGGAGGAAACGGAAAATGAAAAAACGAATACTCTGTACCCTGCTCACCCTATGTATGGTGATGTGTGTTGCTTTTCCTATTATGAGCTATGCCACTCTGGGAGTATCGGCATCCGACTCGAGTGCATACGGCACACTGCTCACCCCCGACACAACCCCACCGGTCGGATGGGCAGAGGATGAAAGCAACCCGTACGGCACAAAAAAGGGTCAGCCCTTTGCCATCACCCCATGGTATGAGCCGATCATTTACAGCTATCGCAACGCAGAGGGGCAGGCGGCGCAGGATCATACCAAGGTATACAGTAAGTGGAATTTCGGTATCAACATTGCCGAATGTACACCGAGTGCCCATCGGGTTTCTGCTGTCGATAATGTTGCATTTGCTGTTGGAACAGCTTACGACCCACTCGGCACGGGCAGAAACGATCATGCTATCTTTGTCGGTCTTTGCGATATGGATAATTCCAAGAACACTGCGAAGATCTGCTACTGGGTACAAAACCTTGTAAACAACAAGCGCTCCGAGCTTCAGAAAATTGCCGATGCTCCGATGTGGGCGTGCAAGAAACCCGGTTACGGCGAGCTGGAATACCAGGAATTCCGCCACTATTTCAATGTCACGGCGGGCGACTATGATGGTGACGGAAAGATGACCGCCGTTATCACCTACGTCGGCAATGATGATTTATGGGGAATCGCCGGCACGGGAATTGCCGGAGAGCAGGGACTTTCAAGAAAATCGTTTGTCAAATCCAAGGGCAGCGGCAATGCCTATTTCGACGGCTGGAACACGACTCTGTATGAGCGCGACCAGATCACGAAGTCGCTTGTCTCGGCGGATATTGACCGTGACGGCTGCGATGAGCTTATCGTGTACGCAGGCATTGCCGAGCCGGATAAGATCGACGGCAGGGACAAGGAGATTTCCGGCGATTCCTTCCGTAAGGCTGTTTCAAAGCTCTCGGTATACAAAGCCGAAAACGGAAACCTCAAAAGAGTGGATCAAAAGTCCCTGATGACCCTGAACCGCGAGGATGAAAAAGCGGACGGCAGCCGTTACTACGATCATATCCGCTACGGAAACCTTGCCGCGGGAGACATCAACGGCGACGGCTGGCAGGAAATCATAATTGCCGGATATTTCCGTGAAGTTAGGGAAGAAAAGAAGAAGGGCTTTATCTGGGACAAGAAAACCGACAACGAAAACATGGGCTTTGCCGTTTATTACGGTCAGAACAAGTCAATAACGAATGTGCAGAAAACCACCATGAGCGGTTATACCGCAAACGGAACAAATGATCTGGGCGTGAAGCCGAAGCCCGCTATGACAAGCGTTGCGATCAACGGCAGAGGTACGCCGGAGCAGGTATGGATCGCAGGCGGACTGTATGAGGTGCAGCAGAACGGCGCGCTTAATCTTCTGCGCGACACCGCGCGCGAAAAGAATTCAAGCGCGAGATGGTGGTGGTATCAGGATGTCATCGCAGGCAATTTTGACCACAACACGGAAGGCCGCGAGCAGGTGATCGCGCTTGCCGCCGAAAGGCAAAAGGGAAGCGGTTCGGCGCGTAAATTCGACCTGTTCACCGATGTTTTCTACGGCGAGGATTTCGGCAGCGGCACGCTGTCGGTCGCCGGCAAGTATACAGTGACAGCCGAGAAGGATGAGTTTTCCAAACTGTGCCACGATGCCGACCTTGCATGGGATATGCCGTATAACTGCATACTGCTTGCGGCTGACGTGAACAAGGACGGTCTGTTTGCTCGCTATGAGGGCAAGGGCTACGGATATTCCGATGCACAGGTGCAGGCGGTGCTCCAGGCGGCTCCGTATTTCTCGGAGCTCGGTGACTATGATCTTGATTTCTCCGACGGCTCAACCACCTACACCTTCTCCTCAGGCTATTCGGACACGAAATCCTCATCGCACAACACCTCCTTCGGTGCGTCCATCGTCGCGCAGGGAGATCTGAAGGTGTGGAGATACGAGGCGACCCTCGGATACACCATGGATTTTACAAAGAGCACCGAGGATACCCTTTCTAAGGAATACAGTGCCTCATTCAATGCCGGCGGCAACGATTCTGTGGTGCTGTACCGCGTGCCGGCAACAACCTATTATTACTCGCTTTATGACCCGCAAAAGGGCGATTTTGACCTCAGCGAGCGAAATACCATCGCCCTGATGATCCCCGGGCAGCCGGTTTACACCATGCTCGACCGAGAGTATTACGATGAGTTTGCGGTACTGTATAACGAAACCTACAAGAAAGACATTGCAGCGGGAAAGGCAAAGGCTCTGCCGATACTGAACAGCAATGTTTTGCCGGAAAATTCCGAGGGCGACCCGTTCGCCTATTGGTCGAATATCGGCTCTTCCGATGCTTCGGTTACGCAATTTGAATCGCTGAGCAAGCAGAAATATGAGCTTGGCTTCGGTGCAAGCAGTATCACGAACGACTGGACGACCACATCTGAGCATGCCGAGGGAGTTGAGATGGCTCACGGCTTCTCCGCTTCGATGAAAAGCACATGGGGCGTAGACGCATTCAATATGGGTTTTGTAATCGATTTGAGCTACAGCAAAGCAACAGGTACGGTCTACACCACGACGGAAAGCAGCGGCGCCAGCGGTACGGTAAACAACATCGACCGCCGTTCGCTCCTTGCCTCCTACGGAATCGGCTACGATGTTTCGAGCCAATACGGCTTTACCTGGGATTTCGGTATGCGCACATGGTCGGCAGGAGATCAGAAGATTCCTGTGTTCGGATATGTGCTGACCAATCTTCGTGCCGCACCGCCCGTACCTACACTTACAGGCGTATCCGTAACAGACAATCAAAGTGCAAAAATCACCTGGAAGGCACCGACTGCAGACAGCAGACGCCCCTATACAGGGTATCATATCTGGATGCGTATGGATGACGGCGATTTTGTGCGTGTGACTGATGCTCCGCTGTCAGACACGACCTTTGAATATACATACGATACTCTGGAAGAGGATACCACCTACACCTTTGCGGTTTCCTCTGTCGGCAATAACGGAACGGTATCGGCATTATCCAATACCAAAACCTTCTCAACCTTTACGGGATCGGACGGCAGAGAAATAGAATTACGCAGTGACGGCAGCAGTATCCAGTGGAGATATGAGGGTGAAAGTGATGACGCTTACCGTGTTCTTGTATCACTTTCCGAGTTAAAGGGAAATGACGGCGCAGATGGAAAGCAAATTGAACTGAATGTATATAATGGATTCATACAGTGGAAGTACAGCGATGATTCTGTCTGGAATAATTTGATTGCCTTGTCGGAGCTGGCGGGCGACAAAGGCGACAAGGGCGATAAAGGCGACAAGGGTGACACGGGAGAGACAGGTGCGCCCGGTCAGGACGGAAAAGACGGTGCAACGCCTAAGCTAAAAATAGGTGATGATAACTTCTGGTATATCTCCTATGACGACGGACAGACATGGGTATCCCTCGGTGTGAAAGCCACCGGAGAAAAGGGTGATACCGGTGAAACCGGACAACAAGGCGACAAGGGAGAAACAGGTGCACCCGGTCAGGACGGAAAAGACGGTGTAACGCCGAAGCTTAAAATAGGTGATGATAACTTCTGGTATATCTCCTACGACGACGGACAGACATGGGTATCCCTCGGTGTGAAAGCCACCGGAGAAAAGGGCGATACCGGTGAAACCGGACAACAGGGCGAAAAGGGCGATACCGGTGAAGCCGGACGACAAGGCGAAAAGGGCGATACCGGTAAAGCCGGACAACAAGGCAAAAAGGGCGACACCGGAGAGACAGGTGCATCGGGACAGAACGGCAAGGACGGAACAAATGGAACAAACGGTGCAAACGGCTCTGACGGCAAAGACGGTAAGGACGGCATCGGAATAGCCAAAGCGGAGATCAACGCAGACGGCGAGCTTGTTATCACCTATACCGACGGCGATGTAGTCAATCTTGGTAAAGTTGTCGGTGCGGACGGCAAGGACGGTCTTACCCCATTTATCGGTGAAAACGGCAACTGGTGGATTGGTGAGAAAGACACCGGTGTGAAAGCGGTGGCAGATGTAGCCGTTCCCGCAGGCTTCGGAAACATATCCGAACCCGCATCTTCACCTGCTTTGATTGTTATCGGTTCTGTTGCGGGACTTGCGCTGCTTGGTAACCTCGGTTTAATCTTATACATTGTACTGAAAAAGAAAAAGAGTCTTGTTTGAGGCTGCGAAACGGAGGTAACAGAATATGAAAAAACGAATACTTAGTATCTTGCTGACTTTATGCATGACGCTCTGTCTTACGCCGATAAGCGTGTTTGCCGAGGAGGTTGGGGCAGAGGGCTCTGCTGCGATACAGCTTGGCACAGGCGCACTAAGTAAAAATGTAAACACAGCGACCGCACCGACCGTGTATTTCGGGCAAAACCATGAAAATGATTCCGGTGCATGGCGAGTTATCGGCTATGACGGAAGCGGTGTTACAAGCGCACAAGGGGATATTACCCTGCTTGCGGCAGGCGCTATGGGAGTTATACCATTTGCCGATATCATATTATACAACGATTACGCACCGAGTAATTTGAAAACCGCGATAGACGCGCTTGCGGAAAAGCTGACGACAGAAGAAAATGCTGCCGTAAAGAAACGGACGCTTACAAGTGGAAGTTACAACGGAGAAAATACCGACTGTGTAGCGGGAGGGCAGGTGGATAACGCTGTATTCTGGCCGCTTTCCACAAAAGAGGCTATTGCGGTAAACAACGATCTGCGTGCCTTGGATCCTGCGCATCCGAATTGGGTGACAAGCAGTTGGTACCTGCGCTCTCCCGGCTCCAAGACTTTTTATGTCGCCATCGTGAGTAGTGATGGTTCTGTCCAATACTCTGGGGCCTCTATCCGCAAGCAAAATAATCATCTGACTGTTCGTGCCGCTTTTAACTTAAATCTGAACTCTGTCCTCTTCACATCCGCCGCTGTGGGCGGAAAGCCTGACGGAGGATTGACCGAAGTCCCCGAATACAGCGGAAACGAGTGGAAATTGACACTTTTAGATAGCAGCCGCAATTTTGCTGTAACGGAAAAAGCTGTCTGCGCCGACCCCAACGATACCATTACGCTGAATTACAGCGGAGCGACCACAGGGGCAAATGAATATATCTCCGCCATCATTGCGGATAACAACGGCGCACAGTATTATGGCAGAGTAGCACAGCCTACTGCCGAAAGCGGAACGGTTGAAATCAAAATCCCGTCTGATATTGCACCCGGCAACTATACCTTAAAAGTTTTCAGCGAGCAGTACAACGGCGATTATAAAACCGACTACGCAAGCAATTTCACAGACATTGCGCTGACGGTGGAAAAGCAGGTGGAAGAGCAGTTTTCCCTCACCCCCGGTGGCAGATATTACTTTGACCTATCAGCGATGAATATTCCCGGAACGGCAAACGGCGATCTGCCGGACACGACGCTGCACTATGTTCCCTTTACCTATGCGGGAACAATAGAAGCCTACAAGCTCACGTCTGCGATGGCGACCACCGAGGAATATGCACAGCAGAACAAATACGCCCACAGCCTGTTTGTGGCGGACTATGCCGTAACGCATACGGTAAGCTGGGATGACTTAAATACGAAAGGTCTGATTTTCGGCAAAAATTATGCCAGCGGCGGCGTGGACTACACCATGCGGGCGCCGTCGGCAGGGAGTCAGTCTAATAATAATAATGGCAAAGACGATAGTAGTACGCGAGGCATCCCGAAAAGCAACGAATGGGATGCGATTTTAGATAAGGCAAATCAAGACTGGAAGGATAATACATCTGGGTATATCAAAAACTGGTCACGTAAGTATTCCTTTGGACAGGACAACCATGCTGATGCGTCGATCCGTGCGGTTCGCGGGCACGGTTCGGCCCGCTACTGGCGCAGCTACTATGCTTCGTACTCCCTCCTGTTCGTCGGTTTCCGCCCCGTGCTTGAAATCCTGAACGCTGACACACTGGATTCTGACGGACTGAAGGTCGTTACCCTTGACCTGAACGGCGGCAAGCTGGGCGGCAGCTCCGATGCTATTCACATCATCGTGAAAAACGGCAGCAAGTTTACCGCGCCTGCATCCAACGGCCTGACCCGTCCGGCCGGAAATACAGGCAGCTACTTCATGTGGCTTGGCAGCAACGGTAAATTCTACGCCCCCGGCGACAGTGTTCCGGCGGACGTTACCAAGCTCACGGCGCAGTTTGCTTTATCAGAACAGTTTTCCCTCAAACCCGGCGACACCTATTACTTTGACCTTTCGGCGATGAATATTCCCGGAACGGCAAACGGCGGAAACTCAGATGGTGCGGTTTCTTTGCCGGATACGTCGCTGCACTATGTTCCCTTTACCTATGTGGGAACGATAGAAGCCTACAAACTCACGTCTGCGACGGCAACCACCGAGGAGTATGCACAGCAGAACAAATATCCCCACAGCCTGTTTGTGGCGGACTATGCCGTAACGCATACGATTAGCTGGGGTGGCCTAAATGACGAAGGTCTGATTTTCGGCAAAAATTATGCCAGCGGCGGCGTGGACTATACCCTGCGCGCACCGTCTGTGGGAAGTATCTCTACAGGTTCGGGCGATTCCCAACGCGGCGTGCCCCAAAGCAACGAATGGGACACGATGCTGAACAAGAACAGCGGATATATCCAAAACTGGAATAAAATGTATTCGTGGGGACAGGATACTTCTTCTGCCGCCGAGTCGTTCCGGGCGTACCGTGGGTACAACTCGGCCCGCTTCTGGTATTACACCTCGTCCTCGTTTCGGAACGTCTACCTCGGTTTCCGCCCCGTCCTTGAAGTCCTGAACCCTGGCACACTGGGTTCTGACGGACTGAAGGTCGTTACCCTTGACCTTGGCGGCGGCAAGCTGGGTAATAGCTCCGAGGATATTCAAATCATTGTGAAAACCGGCAGCGAGTTTACCGCGCCTGCGTCCGACGGTCTGACCCGCCCGGACGGAAATACAGGCAGCTACTTCATGTGGCTCGGAAGCAACGGTAAGCTCTACGCGCCCGGTGCCAGTGTTCCTGCTGATGTGACGGAACTGACGGTGCAGTGGACAGCCCCGACCTATGCCGTAACCTTGAATACGAACGGCGGCACGATCAACAACGGCAATGTCACCGAATACACCTACGGCGTGGGTGCAACACTCCCGACAGATGTGACGCGCACCGGGTACACCTTCAAGGGCTGGTATTACAACGAAAATCTGACCGGCTCTCCTGTTACGGCAATCGGCGACACCGAAACGGGCAACAAGGAATATTGGGCGAAGTGGGAAATCAATCAATATACCGTCACAGTCAAGCCCGAAAACGGCGAAGCGGATATTACCATAACGCAGGATTACGGCACACCAATTACCGCTCCTGCCGACCCGATAAGAGAGGGCTACACCTTTATCGGCTGGGACAGAGATATTCCCAAAACAATGCCCGCCGAGAATATTACTGTCACGGCACAGTGGGAAATCAATCAGTACACAATAACCTTTGATACCAACGGCGGAAGTGAGATTGCACCCATTACTCAGGACTACGGTACGGAAATTACCGCCCCTGACAACCCAACAAGAAAAGGTTATACCTTTAAGGGCTGGGATAAGGAAATCCCCGAAACCATGCCTGCGGAGAATATTACTGTCACGGCACAGTGGGAAATCAATCGGTACACAATCACCTTTGACACCGCAGGCGGCAGCGAGATTGCACCCATTACGCAGGACTACGGCACGAATATTACCGCCCCTGCCGACCCGACAAGAGAGGGCTACACCTTTATCGGCTGGGATAAAGCGATTCCCACAACCATGCCTGCGGAGAATATAACTGTCACCGCGCAGTGGAAAGACAGCGGAAAGCCCACGGGCGAAATTAAAATCAACGAGAACAGTTGGAAAGCGTTCCTCAACAATATCACCTTCGGGCTGTTCTTTAAGGACACGCAAACGGTGACGATCACCGCCGCCGACAACAGCGGCGAAATGGTAACGGTTGAATATCTGCTGTCAGATAAGGAATTGACAAAAGCGGAGTTTGACGGCATGGCCTTCACAGCGTACACCGCACCGTTCGGCATTGACCCCGATAACGAATACATTATCTATGTCAGACTGACCGATAATGCAGGCAATACGGACTTCATCTGCTCGGACGGCATTGTGCTTGACGGCACAAGCCCGGTTATCACCGGCATTGAGGACGGCAAGACCTATTGTGCGGCGCAGACGGTGACGATCACCGAGAAATATGTGGATACCGTTACCGTAAACGGCACGGCGGTCACGCTTGACGCAACCGGCAGCTTTACCCTTGCTCCGGCGGACGGCGAGCAGAAAATCGTTGTCACCGACAAGGCGGGCAACACCGCCGAAATGACCGTAACGGTCAACGACGGGCATACCTTCGGCGAATGGACATCAAACGGCGACGGCACACACACCCGCCAATGCACGGCAGACGGCTGTACGGAAGGCATCGAAACGGATAATTGCACCGATGAGGATAAAAACCACATATGCGACATTTGCGGAAATATAATCTCCAACCATGAGGATGCGAATCAGGATCACGTCTGTGACCTCTGTGGCAAAGTGATTTCCAACCACGAAGATGCAAACAAAGACCACGTCTGCGACTATTGCGAAAAGGTAATCTCCAACCACGAGGACGCGAATAAGGATCATGTCTGCGATTACTGTGGAAAGGTGATCACAAACCACATCGGTGGTAAGGAAACCTGCAGGGATAAGGCAGTATGCGAAGTCTGCGGCAAATCCTACGGTAAGCTTGACCCGAAGAACCACACCGACTTAAAGCATTTCCCGGCCAAGGCGGCGACCGAGGATGCCGATGGCAATATCGAGTATTGGTACTGTAGCGGATGTAATAAGTATTACAGTGACAAGGACGGCACTAAGGAAATCGCCAAGGCCGACACCGTAACGGCTAAGTTGCCGAAGTCTCCCCCGACCGGCGATACAAGCAACCTCATGCTGTGGATCGCACTGCTGTTTGTCAGCGGCGGTGTTCTGACAGGTGTAACGGTATTTGATAAGAGGAAAAGGCATTCCGTCAAATAATCAGAGATAAGTAACAATTAACGATCCATCACGGAAACATCGCAAATACGGCACAGAGGGCATAAAAACCGCTGTGCCGTATTTCTTTCAGGGCGACTGATTTTGAAAAACTTGGCGAGTATCTTAAAAATCTCTTTTTATACAGACGGCTGCAAGGCAGTCAGAAATTTTACATTTTTTAGATGGTATAATTACATTGTATATTTTAAATTAAATTATGATATAAGGCGATTATATGTCAAATGCAATTCCTACAGAGCTTTCGGTAAACGGTAAAAATTACTCTGTAATAAAATTGCTTAGCAAAGGCAAGGGCGGTTATTCTTACCTTGCATCCGACGGTACAAATCAGTATGTTTTAAAGCAGATTC
>ERZ1026988.450-NODE-450-length-17001-cov-35.791396_pt1 | contig 17001 bp, 10 predicted proteins | sample MGYA00519291_ERZ1026988 | MGnify/ENA primary metagenome ERZ1026988 (study PRJEB26926, sample SAMN06164795) | human gut metagenome | biome: ENVO:00009003; feature: ENVO:2100002; material: ENVO:00002003 | host: Homo sapiens | place: USA | collected 2012 ... | reverse complement strand
GGAAATTCTAAATTCAATGCAATTCTTGCTGTAGTACAACAGTAAGACGATTACTTATGCCCATAGGGGTGCTGAGTAGTTACTGTTGTTGTTGAATTTCGGAGCATTCCATCTGGTCTGTTTTGGCTTGATGGTGATAATGCTGGATTCTACATCATGAACATCTTCTAAATATTCCTGTAGTGCAAGGGAGATGACTGCCATGTAAATCTCCTTATCAATACCCTTGGTTTCTAAACCATCTTTCAGAATCACGTTGGTCTTATGACTGAGGCCTTGAGTAACCTCGATGGTCTTCTTTCCTGTCTTATATAATAAGGTGGCGTGCTTCTCAGTAGCACGGGCGATGCGCTGTTTATGTTTCATGTAGGCTCCGAAAACCCAGAACACGATGAAGAGGAGAGCAAGGCAGGCAAATACGATTCCCATTGAAAGTACGGCGATTCCTATTCCGTATGGGTCGCTTTTCTTCAATTGCTGGGCTTTACTCAAACCTGTGTTTTGAGGCAGATAGCCTGGAGTTACTGATCCGGCAATGGCTTTCTCCCATGTCTTGAGGTCCTTACTCAGTTCAAAACTCTCATCGGCAGCCAACACTGGCACGCTTACGGAGTCTATCAGGTCAACGGCATTTCCGTCATAGAGTGCTATCCAGTTGGGCATCTTTTCCTGTAGAATAAGATTGAGATGAAAAGGTCCCGAGTTGGAAGAATTCTTTGCCTTCCAATGTTGTCCGTTCCTGCCATCCTGGTACCAGGAACTGCTGTCGAAGATAACGATGCTCTTCTTGCCTCCCAGTGTGGTTCGTGGTTCATTGTTAGGCAATGGACACATCAGCTGTCGGCGAGCTTCAGGCGACATTTTCTTGTCGAGAACCCTTCGGTCGGTGGTTAGGAACATACCACGCACATTATACGTGGTAAAGGAGGAATTGCTCAATTCCACCCATGGTTTGTGCTGCCCGTACTCATCTACAAGATTGGTACGGTTGTCGGTCATCACCTCCGTAATACGGATACTTTTGGCTCCTTGACTCCAAGCGGGCAAGGACGTGATGACTAGCATGGTTATCAGAAATCCCAATTTCTTCATACGCTTACTAACGTTTATAGGGTTATTGTTTCATGTTTCGAAAAAATCTGCATCATATAGGAACGATAGCTGTTCCTAGAAGATTCATTAGGTTTGTTTCTTGTGCTCAAAGGTACGAAGAATTTCTGAAAGGACAACAAAAAAGGTGCACAAATTCTTGTCTTTGTGCACCTTTTTTATAATTTATAACTATTTTCAGTTGTTTTGTTAACTTTTGTAAGTCTTACGCTCCGCAGAAGAACAGCACCACTATCTGGGCTGTAAAGATACGGAGGAACATGCTCAATGGATAAACCGTAGAGTATCCTACAGCTGGAGCCTCTTTAGAGCAAGAAGCATTTGCATAAGCCAATGCAGGAGGGTCTGTGTAAGTACCGGCGAGCATACCCATGATGGTGAAGTAGTTGAACTTAAACTTCAGACGGGCAATCGTACCGATGATGAGGATAGGAATAACGGTGATGAGGAAACCGCATCCCACATATTTCAAACCGTCACCCTGTACTACTGTGTCCCAGAATCCGGCTCCAGCCTTGATTCCCACACTCGCCAGGAAGAGTACAAGTCCTATTTCTCGCAGCATCATATTAGCCGAAGTCGTCGTATAAGTTACCAGTTTCATGCGATAGCCGAAACGGCCGATGAGGATGGCGATGATAAGCGGACCTCCGGCAATACCCAACTTCAAAGGCACCGGCATTCCCGGAATGGCAAATGGGAGAGAACCGAAGATAATACCTACCATAATGCCTACGAAGATAGTGGCAATGTTAGGCGCATCGAGGCGCTTTACAGAGTTGCCCATAATTTCAGCCACACGGTTCACATTCTCTTCAGGACCTACAACCAAGATCTTATCACCTACGTGGAAGTGGTGGTTTCTGCCTGCAAAGATGTCCATTCCCTGACGGGAAATACGGGTTACGTTAACGCCGTATACGCTGGAGAAGTGCATCTTACCCAAGGTCTTACCGTTCATTTCCGGACGGGTAACGATGATACGGCGAGAAACAAAATGCTGTACTTCATCCTTCTCGCGGTCCCATTCAGCTTCAACCTCTGGTCCGATAAAAGCCTTGATGGCTTCTGCATCAGCCTCTGCACATACAACGAGCAATTCGTCTCCAACCTCAAACTTAGTCTTGCTGTTAGGAATGCTCACCTCGCCATTGTGGAGCAGTCGTGAACATACAATGTCACGGTTCAAGAACTCTGAAACTTCTCTCAGCGTTCTGCCTGTAATATAAGCATTTTCCACGCGCAAGTGCATGTTATGGGCCTTAGCGTGTGGGTTGGCGGCATCTTCTTCGTTAAGCTGTTCTTCCTCATCAGCAGTATTAATCTTACAGATGTACTTGATAAGGATAGTAGCACCGATAATGCCCACTACACCAAGAGGATAAGCACATGCATAACCATTGGCAATACTTGGAGCACCATTAGGGAAGACGCTGAGCAAAGCCTCGTTAGCAGCACCAAGACCCGGAGTATTAGTAACCGCACCATAGAGAGTACCTACCATCATAGGCAGGTTGTTAGGGTTGCTCGTATCAAAGAAGAGATAATAGCAACCAAACATCACGAGGATGTTGAGCAGAATAGCGCTAGCCGAAAGCATGTTGAGTGTAACACCACCTTTCTTGAAACTCTCGAAGAAGCCAGGTCCTACCTGGAGACCAATCATGAAGACGAAGAGGATCAAGCCGAAGTCTTGCACGAATGTGAGAATTTCCTTTGGACCGGTGAAGCCAACGTGGCCAGCCAAAATACCTGCGAAGAGAACAAAGGTGACACCTAATGAAATGCCGCCAATCTTTATCTTTCCGAGGTAAACACCAATAGCTATCACGATAGCGTAGAGTAGGGCGATGTGAGCCACCGACTCGGTATTGGTGAAGAGATTAACAATCCAATCCATGTATTCGTTTTAAAATCAGAAAATTATATTCCTGTAGTTTACCAAATTATTTTAGAATTTATGTTTTCTGTTGCTTGTTTTAAATGAAAGATACAGTTCTGTTTATAGAGAGAATCTGTAGATTATTAGGGATTCAATTAAAACTGAAAATTGGAGGACATCACATAGGATGCCCTCCAACCTATTTTTTCTTGTAAAAAATCAAGCCCTTTTTGCAAATGGCTTTCTTTTTGACATGAGATTACTTCTCGATAGCTGCTACACCTGGCAATACCTTACCCTCGATAGCCTCGAGGAGTGCACCACCACCTGTAGAGATGTAAGATACCTGATCAGCCAAACCGAACTTGTTGATACAAGCTACAGAGTCACCACCACCGATGAGTGAGAATGCACCTTCCTTAGTAGCCTCAGCGATTGCCTCAGCGATAGCCTTAGAACCACCAGCGAAGTTGTCGAACTCGAATACGCCTGCAGGACCGTTCCAGAGGATAGTCTTGGCACCCTTGATGGCAGCTGCGAAAGCCTTGCGAGTCTCAGGACCTGCGTCCATACCCTCCCAACCGTCAGGAATGTTGTTAGATGGGCAAACCTGAGTGTTGCAGTCGTTCTTGAAGTCGTCACCGCAGATAGAGTCTGTGCCGAGTACGAGGTTTACACCGTTCTCCTTAGCCTTCTTGATTACGTCGAGAGCAACGTCGAGCTTGTCATCCTCGCAGATAGACATACCAATCTTGCCACCGAGAGCCTTAGAGAATGTATAAGTCATACCACCGCAGAGAATCAAGTTGTCAACCTTAGTCAACAGGTTCTCGATGATACCGATCTTAGTAGAAACCTTAGAACCACCCATGATAGCTGTGAATGGGCGCTTGATGTTGCCGAGAACTGCGTCAACAGCCTTAACTTCCTTCTCCATCAAGAAACCGAGCATCTTGTGATCCTTGTCGAAAGAATCAGCGATGACAGCTGTAGAAGCGTGCTTGCGGTGAGCTGTACCGAATGCGTCCATTACATATACGTCAGCGTAAGAAGCCAACTTAGCAGCGAACTTCTTCTGGCGCTCCTTCATCTCAGCCTTAGCAGCATCGAATTCTGGAGTACCCTTCTCAACGCCAACTGGCTTGCCTTCCTCTTCTGGATAGAAGCGGAGGTTCTCGAGCAAGAGAGCCTCACCTGGCTTCAAGGCAGCTGCTTCAGCATCAGCGTTACCGCAGTCCTTAGCGAACTTAACGTCTACGCCGAGAGCGTCTGATACGTTCTTAACAATCTGAGAGAGAGAAAGCTCTGGTTTAACCTTGCCCTTTGGCTTACCCATGTGGCTCATCATGATGAGCGCACCGCCGTCTGCAAGTACCTTCTTCAATGTAGGAAGGGCACCGCGGATGCGAGTGTCGTCTGTTACATTACCATTTTCATCCAATGGCACGTTGAAGTCAACGCGCACGATTGCCTTGTGACCGGCAAAGTTAAAATCTTCAATTTTCATTTTACCTAAATTTTATTTAGTTTATGTACTAATTTATTGTTCTAAACCTTTCTGCTGGTTTCAAAAACCGAAGGCAAAGATACAAATTATATTTGAATCAGCAAAATATCGTAGCGGTTTTTATGATTTTTAGTAGATGAAATCGTCTGTTTGCTATATCGGGTTTGCAAAATTCGTATTTTGCGCTTCCTTCTGTTTGATTTGTTAAACAAAATGGAGAGAAATGAAATATATTCTTAACAAATTACTTTTTTTTTGGATTTTTCGATAATAAATAGTACCTTTGTGCGCAGTTAAAACGTTATTACATATAAATGAGATAAAATGGCGAAAGATAAGATTGCTTTTGTGTGCAGCAATTGCGGACAGGAAAGTGCCAAATGGATGGGCAAATGTCCTAGCTGCGGACAATGGAATACATTTAAGGAAATTCGTATTGCTGCTGATTCCGGATCGCAGGCTGCGAAGAATGCCGGAATGACCATGCGTCATGGTGGGGTTGCCACGATGTTTGGCGGGCAGCACAGCGAGCATGACGCTGCGCCGATGAAACTTCGCGATATTTCTGCGATTGATGAACCGCGCATCGATATGAGGGACGAGGAGCTGAACCGTGTGCTGGGTGGCGGAATGGTCCCTGGCAGCATTACGCTCCTGGGCGGTGAACCGGGAATCGGTAAGAGTACGCTCACCTTGCAGACTATTCTGAACATGACTGACCGCCGCATCCTGTATGTGAGCGGAGAGGAAAGTGCCCATCAGATTAAACTCCGTGCCGACCGGTTGGCTAAAGGACAGGCGATGCTCAGAGATGGCTCTTCTGCGGACACTCTGAAAACGGCTTCTCTTTCATCAGAAGGAGCCTTTGATCATATTACGGTTCTCTGTGAAACGCAGTTGGAGAAAATCTTCAGCCATATTCAGGAAGTGGCTCCTCAGCTGATAGTTATAGATTCTATCCAAACTATCTCTACAGAAGAGGTTGACAGTTCGCCAGGTTCTGTTTCCCAAGTTCGCGAGTGTGCAGCCTCCCTGCTCCGTTTTGCCAAGACGAGTGGCATTCCGGTCATTCTGATAGGTCATATTAATAAGGAGGGAACGCTTGCCGGACCAAAGATTTTGGAGCACATCGTAGATACGGTAATTCAGTTTGAGGGCGACCAGCATTACATGTACCGCATCTTGAGAAGCATCAAAAACCGATTCGGAAGTACTTCTGAGTTGGGAATCTACGAGATGATGCAAGGCGGACTCCGACAGGTGAGCAATCCTTCAGAGTTGCTGCTTACTGAAGATCATGACGGGCTTTCGGGTGTTGCCATCAGCGCAGCCATCGAGGGTGTCCGCCCGTTCCTGGTAGAGACGCAGGCTTTGGTTTCAACAGCTGCCTATGGAACTCCGCAACGTTCGGCAACGGGTTTTGACCAGCGCCGTTTGAACATGCTCCTGGCGGTTCTGGAGAAACGTGTGGGGTTCAAACTGATGCAGAAGGATGTGTTCCTGAATATTGCCGGTGGATTGAGAGTCACCGATCCTGCCATGGACTTGAGTGTGTTGGCAGCCGTATTGAGCAGTAATGTTGACACGCCTATCGAGCAAGGCTGGTGTATGGCAGGCGAGGTAGGTCTGAGCGGTGAAGTCCGTCCGGTGAGCCGCATCGAGCAGCGTATTGCTGAGGCTGAAAAACTGGGATTCCAGCACATTATCATCCCGAAATACAACAATCATGGTTTCGACCATAAGAAATATAAGATAGAAATTCATCCCGTAAGGAAGGTGGAAGAAGCATTCCGCTGCCTGTTCGGGTGAAGTAAAAAGTAATCATACAGTTCAAAGTTCAAAATTCAAAGTAAAATGAAGGATTCAGTAATCATTGTGAGCGGCGGCATGGATAGCATCACGCTGCTCTACGATAAGAAAGACGAGATTGCACTCGGCATTAGTTTTAACTATGGAAGTAATCATAACGAGCGTGAAATTCCCTTCGCCAAGATGCATTGTGAGCGTTTGGGAATCAAGCATATTACGATAGATTTGGGTTTCATGCATCAGTATTTCAAGAGTTCTCTTCTTGAAGGTGCCGATGCAATTCCTGAGGGTCATTATGCTGATGATAATATGAAGAGTACGGTGGTTCCTTTCCGTAATGGAATCATGCTGAGCATTGCCATCGGCATTGCTGAGAGTAATAATCTGAAGAAAGTTTTCATCGCTAACCATGGTGGCGATCATACGATTTACCCAGACTGCCGTCCGGAGTTTATCAAGGCGATTGATGAGGCTGCTGAAGCAGGAACGTTCGTTGATGTGCGCGTGGTGGCTCCTTATACGAATATTACCAAAGGGCAGATTGCTGAGATTGGTAAGAAGTTGGGCATTGACTATGCTGAAACCTGGAGCTGCTATAAGGGCGGTGAGAAGCATTGTGGCAAATGCGGAACCTGCGTAGAGCGCAAGGAGGCTTTGGCCGAGGCGGGTATTGAGGATACTACCGAGTATGAAGAATAAGGATGACGACGAACCAGGCGTTCTTCGTTCCCTATATATAATAAGGTGTAATCAGAATAAATATAATAAAAGAAAATGAAAACAGCGATTTTATCTGCGGCTCTGATGCTTGCATCAACCGTTGCAATGGCTCAGAAGAGCAACTTCCAGTTGAAGGTGGATTTGAAGAATTTCAATTCCGATTCTGTACTTGTTTACAAGGGCAGAAATGTTAAGATGGATACGGTTTTGGTGAAGAATGGCAAGTTTACCTATTCTGCAAACCTTGATAAGGCAGCCGGATACGTTTTCCTCTCACCTGAAGCTTATCGTGGTTCAGGTCTGTTTGTGTTCAACCTGCCTTGTGTTCCTGGCGAGAAGGCTGAAGTTAAGGGCGATGCAAAGACCCGCTTCGATATTTCGGGTTCTAAGTTCTATCAGCAGTATCATGAAGTAGATGTTCTGCTGGAGAATGCTAATAAGGAGTTGAGAGATTACGAAGCTTCCCTGAACCAGAGAATCAAGAATGGTGAGACCCAGCAGACCATCATGGCAGAATATGAGCAGAAGGCTCCTGCCCTGCAAAAGGCAAAGGACGATAAGATTTTCGATTTCGTAAAACAGCATCCTGATTATGAGTCTTGTGCTACTATCTTCGAGCAGTTTGATGATGTCAGCAAGATGGAGAAACTGCTGGGCTTGCTCTCTGAGAATGTGAAGAACGGCAGAATGAAGGCTTTCTACCAGCCAATAATTGATATGGCTAAGAAGCGTGCTGAGGCTGAGGAGAAGGCTAAGAAGGTGCAGGCTGCCGGTGTTGAGGCTCCTGACTTTACGCTGAAGGATATTAAGGGAAATGATTTTAAGCTTTCCAGCCTTCGCGGCAAGATTGTCGTACTCGATTTCTGGGGTTCATGGTGCGGATGGTGCATCAAGGGAATGCCTAAGATGAAGGAGTATTACGAGAAGTACAAGGGTAAGTTTGAAATTCTTGGTGTAGATTGTAATGATACAGAGGCTAAGTGGAAGGCTGCTGTTGAGAAGCACCAGTTGCCATGGATTCATGTTTACAATCCGAAGGACAGCAAGGTTCTCAGCGACTATGCTGTTCAGGGTTTCCCTACAAAGATTGTGATTGATGCTAACGGTAAGATTATCAAGACTATTGTTGGTGAGGATCCTGCTTTCTACACATTGCTTGATGAAGTGTTGGGCAAGTAATGTTAACATAAAACAATGTCGCCCTGTAAGTGCAAAATTATATTTGCTCTTACAGGGCGATTTTTGTTTGTTCAGTACTTTACTTCTTTTTCTTTTTCAATTCCAGTTTCGGAATCTTGATTTTCTGTCCGGCTTTTACGGTGCTTGTACCATTCAGGGCTTCTACGTAGCATTCCATGCCGGAACCTAAATAGCGGGTACTAATCTGTTCGAGGGTCTGACCGGCGCCAACCGTAACGGTCTGGGCAACTCCTATGATTCGGTAAGCTCCCGTGCGTACGCGAGCGTCCTTATCATACTGGGATGATGCTATTTTCGAAGCAGCCTTTTCTTCGGCTTTATCTTTAGCTTCTGCCTTAGCCTTTGCTTCAGCCTGCTTAGCCTTTTCTGCGTTAGCACTTTCCTCATCCGATTTTTCAGCCAGTTTTACTGCTTCTGCAGTTTTAGCCATACGGATGCTGTCTTCCATCGCTTTCTGGCGGAGTTTCTGTTCCTGAGAGAGTGGGGCGGCAGCTGGTTTGGCTGGGACTTTCTTGGCTGGAGCCTGATGATACTGGTTTAGCTGCATGGCTAGATGATCGCGCTGGGCAGTCATCTGACCATAGTTGAAGGCAAACCATCCCATTCCGCCAATCAAAGCTACTACGATGAGACAGACTGCAACGACCAGATAGCGAGGAATAACAATATGATGAGAATTGGAAGATTCTTCTTCTTCTTCCTCCTCTTCTTCTTCAGATTCATCTGATGCAGGTACTGCTGGTTCAACAACTGCTTTCAGGGCTTGCTGTTGCTGGGCTAATTCAAGCTTCTCTTGCTCCAGTCTTTCCTGCTCCAGTCTTTCCTGCTCCAGTCTTTCCTGCTCTTGCTTTTCTTTCTGTATTCTTTCCTGCTCCAGTTGGGCTTGTTTTAATCTTTCCAGTTTAGCTTGTTCAATAGCAATTTGCTTTGCCAGTTCGTCTTCTTTTTCCTTTTCCTTTTCAGATTCGATTACGACAACCTCCGGATTTGGAGTTGCAGTTTTTTCTTCGTCCAGAAAATCGATTACTTGTTCAGGAGCATCTTCTGTCTGTTCTTCTCCAAACTTCTCATCTATTTCATCGAAATCTACGCCGTCATTTACCACCACCGTTTCAAATTGGGCGAATGGCTTGTTCACGATTTCTTTCAGGATGTTGTCAGGCGTGAAGGTGAGTTTGTCTCTGCCTTCAATGGTGAAGCGCTCGCCCGTGTTCACATTGATGCTTTCACGGTCTTTCGTGGCCTGTACCTTAAAGGTGCCCAGCCATTTTATCTTCACCTGCTTGTCGGCATCGAGTCCCTGGTTGCACACATCAAACATTTTCCTGATGAAGAGTTCTGCTTCCACCTGGCTCAGCCCGCTCTTATCTGCAAGCAGTTTTCCGAGTGTATTTAAACTGAATTTGCTCATTGCTCATCCCCTCCATTCTTTAGTTTTTCCTTGACCGAAGCTACCGGTCGGAAACCCAACACCAACTTAGGCGGCACCAGCTGGCGCTTCTTGGTAGTAGGATTAACCACCACTCGCTCCATGCGCTTCTTCACTTCGAAGGTGCCAAAATTGGGGATAGAGACAGCTTCTCCATCCTCAAACTCGGCAATCATAGCGTCTATCGCCTTGCGCACCAACTTCTGGGTGTCTTCCTGCGAATAGCCGGTTTGCTGAGCCAGTTCAGCGATGTATTCCTTATTGTTCATATTTATTTAATATGTAGTCAAAATTTCTAAAACTCCAGGCAATGGGGGAGAGAATGATTATTTCACCACCTTGCCATAGAGGTCAAATTCCTCGCTTGCAGTAATTTCTACCTGATAGAAACAACCCACGCGCAGACGCTTCTCATCGGCACGGATCAGAACCTCAGGGTCTACTTCCGGAGAGCAGAACTCTGTTCGTCCGATGTAGTAATCGCCTTCCTTGCGGTCGATGATAACGGTCATGGTTTTGCCCACCTTATCAGCCTCAATCTCAGAGCTGATGTCTTGCTGCAGAATCATCAGTTCGTCCAGACGGCGCTGCTTTACCTCGGCAGGCACGTTGTCTTCGTAGTGGGTGGCGCTGTAGGTTCCTTCTTCCTCAGAGTAGGCAAAGGCGCCCATGCGCTCAAATCTCTGTTCGCGTACGAAGTCGAGGAGCTCGTGGAAATCCTCATCTGTCTCGCCTGGGAAACCAACCATCAGCGTAGTGCGGATGTGAATGCCTGGCACGCGTTCGCGGATGGCCTTCAGCAGATTGATGGTTTCCTGCTTCGTTACGTGGCGATGCATGCTGGTGAGCATGTGGTCGCTGATGTGCTGGAGGGCAATGTCGAGATATTTGCATACGTTTGGCTTCTCGCGCATCACGTCCAGAAGATCCATTGGGAACTGGTTCGGATAAGCGTAATGCAGGCGAATCCATTTCACGCCCGGAATATCAGCCATCTCGCTGATGAGTTCGGTAATATGATGCTTGCCGTCAATATCTACGCCGTAGTAGGTGAGTTCCTGAGCGATAATCTGAAACTCCTTCACGCCTTCTGCTACCAGTTCGCGCACCTCCTGCAGAATCTCTTCCTTCGGACGGGAAACGTGCTTGCCGGTGATGATAGGAATGGCGCAGTAGGCACAGTGGCGGTTGCAGCCCTCAGCTATCTTGATGTAGGCATAATGGCGCGGAGTGGTGAGATGACGCTGGCCGTTGCAGGATGAAACTTCCGCCTTGCCGAGTTCCTGCAGGAGCTGCTTGTAGTTGAATTTGCCGTAGAACTTATCCACTTCGGGCATTTCTTCTTCCAGTTCCTTCTGGTAGCGCTGCGAGAGGCAGCCCATTACGTAGAGCTTTCTGAGTCGGCCTTCTTCCTTAGCCTGGATAAACTCCAGGATGGTGTCGATGCTTTCCTGCTTTGCATCCTCGATGAATCCGCACGTATTGATGACGGCTATCTCGCCCTGAGGGCGCTTGGAATCGTGAACGCAATGGTAGCCGTTTGCCTCAAACTGCTTCATCAGCAACTCGCTGTCTACGAGATTCTTCGAGCAGCCCAGGGTAATAATATCTATCTGATTTTTCTTCATTTTCTAATTTTTAAAGAGCGAGTCTACGAATTCTGTCTTGTTGAAGAGCTGCAGATCTTCCATACCTTCGCCCAGTCCGATGTATTTTACAGGCACCTTGAGCTGGTCGCTGATGCCGATGACAACGCCGCCCTTAGCGGTTCCGTCGAGCTTGGTGATGGCGAGCGAGGAGATGTTGGTAACGGCAGAGAACTGCTTAGCCTGCTCGAATGCATTCTGTCCGGTACTTCCGTCGAGCACGAGCATTACCTCGTCTGGTGCTTCAGGCATTACCTTCTTCATCACTTCCTTTATTTTCTTGAGCTCATTCATCAGGTTCACCTTGTTGTGCAATCGGCCTGCCGTATCGATGAGCACCACGTCGGCTCCGTTTGCTTTGGCGCTCTGCAGGGTGTCGAACGCCACGCTTGCCGGGTCGCTTCCCATCTGCTGTTTCACTACAGGCACACCCACGCGCTCGCCCCAGATGCAAATCTGCTCTACGGCAGCGGCACGGAAGGTGTCGGCAGCTCCCAGAACAACCTTCTTGCCAGCCTTCTTAAACTGGTAAGCCAGCTTGCCGATGGTGGTTGTCTTGCCCACGCCGTTTACGCCTACTACGAGGATAACGTAAGGCTTATGGTCGGCAGGAAGTTCCCAGTCTGCCAGGTCATCGCTGTGATTCTCAGAGAGGAGAATGGCGATTTCCTCGCGCAGAATGCGGTTGAGCTCGCTGGTTGAAACATATTTATCGCGGGCCACACGTTCTTCGATGCGGCGGATAATCTTGACCGTGGTTTCTACACCTACGTCTGAAGTGATGAGTACCTCTTCGAGATCGTCGAGCACATCATCATCGACGGTAGACTTTCCGGCAACGGCGCGCGCCAGTTTGCCAAACACACTCTCCTTGGTTTTTTCAAGTCCCTTATCGAGAGTTTCCTTCTTTTTGTTGCTGAATAATCCGAATAATCCCATAATCTTGTTTTTTATCTTCTGCAAAGATACTCATTTTTTTTTATTTTATGGCTTTTTCACTTGCTTTTTCGCCCTTTTCAAGAAAAAAAGTAAAGATTTAGAGGGTTTTATATGTCATGACAGAAGGTTTTTTACCGATAATGTGGGTTAATAAGGTTTAATAAATTAATGTTGTCTGCTACAAAAACAATTCGCCCTGCAAGAGGACAGAAGCGATTCTGCTTCTGGACCCCTGCAGGGCGTTCTGTTTATTTCTTCATCATTTCCTTTACGGCTCTTTCGAGCTGGGTATCATGGCCATTGATGAAATCTTCCGGACTGTTGTAAACCTCGATGTCTGGGTTCAGCTGGGTGTTCTCGCCGAACACGCCACGCATGTCGCGGCAGCCTACCTGAGGAATACCGAATACTAGCGTGTTGTCCATCAGCGTTTCCCACCATACGGCTGTCATGGTTCCTGCTACAGGAGCACCGATCAGCTTACCGATTCCGAGTTCCTTGTAAACCCATGGGAAACCGTGACCGTTGCTGTAATCGTTCTCGCAGATCATGACGCAAGATGGCTTCACCCATTTGTTGAATGGATCGCGGCCAACTACCTTACCGTGAGGTACAAACTCCTGATACTGCTTGCCGTTGAGCAGGGTGCAGAGATCATCGTGCAACCAGCCGCCACCATTATGGCGCTCGTCTACGATTACAGCGTCTCTGTTTCGGTTCTTGTCGCTCAGCAGTTCGCTGTAAACGGTGCGGAAACTCTCCGAATCCATCGCCTTAACGTGAACATAAGCGATGCGTCCGCCCGAAATACTGTCAACGAAAGCGCGGTTGCGGTCTACCCATCGCTTGTAGAGCAGGTTGTTGAGTTTGCCCTGAGAGATAGCCTTCACTGTAACCTCCATCTTCTTACCCTTGGTGTTTCTGATGCCGAGGCGTACATTCTTGCCAACCTTTCCGTCGAGCAATGGGAAGTAGTCCATTCCGGCTTTAATCTCCTCGCCGTCGATGCTCTCGATGATGCTGCCGGCTGTAACGCCCGTATTCTTCACATCGAAAGGACCACGCTTGATAATCTCCTGAATCTTCAGACCGTCGCCCTGATACTGAGGATCGAAGAATACTCCCAGATTGGCGGTGGTAAGCGCGCTGTTCGAAGCGTAGTAGCGGGCTCCTGTATGCGAAGCGTTCAGCTCGCCAAGCATTTCGCTCAACATCTCCTGGAAGTCGAAATTGTTGTTGATGTAAGGCAGGAACTTCTCATAGGTCTTGCGGTAACCTTCCCAGTCAACACCATGAATCTTAGGGTCGTAGAACTTGTCTTTCACCTGTCGCCATATGTGGTCGAAGAGATACTGGCGCTCCTCGGCTGGCTTATAGTTGAAGTTAGCCTCAAAGCTGATGTCCTTGGTGCTGAATCCGCTCAGATCCACCTTCTTGATGCTGCTTCCGTTGCAGATGAAGAGGTTCTTCACATCCTTGTCGGTCTGCAGGTTGCCCTGGCCTACGCCCTTCATCACGAGCTTGGTAGAGCCGTCCTTCAGGTCGTGCTGCCAGAGGTCGTAATCATCCTCGAAGGCTGCCTGGTAGTAGAGCTTGTCGCCGTCTTTAGAGAGCACAGCATCGCCCATGTGCGAAGAGTTTGCGGTGAGGCGTACGATTCTGTCGCGGCAGTTTTCGATGTCCAGCTCCAGTGGCTTCACTTTTTCCACCTCTATCTTTCCGGTCTTCTTCTGCTTTTCGTCAGCCTTCTTTTTAGCCTCTTCCTTCTTCTCGTCTTCCTTCTTCTCCTTTTCGTCCTTGTTGGCGTCAGCCAGTTCTATTTCTTCCTTGCTCATGTTGAAGCGGTTGTAGGCATCCAGGTCGAAGAACATGATGTAGGCATCGTCTTCTGCTCCCCAGCTTCCATGACTGCGGTAGCCGGCTCTGTCGCTCTGGAAGAGCATTGCCTTGCCGTCGAGCACCCATTTGCCGTTGCTGTCGCTGTAGCCGGAATTGGTCAGGTTGTGAACCTCCTTGCCGTCAGCCTTTACCAGTGCAATATCCTGGTTGTTCCAGCCGCCGTTGCCGATATAGGTTGAAAGGAGCCATTTGCTGTCTGGTGACCATTCGAAAGCGATGTCTCCATCGCTGTAAGAGTAGACGTATTTGCCATCGAGCACGGTGCGGATTTCCTTCGATTTCAGATTGATGATGCGAAGTGCAGCGCGGTCTTCGAAGAAAGCCACTTCCTTGCCGTCAGGAGAGTATTGTGGATACTGTGATGTAACGCCTGTTTTCACCAACTGCTCTTCCTCGATGTCGGTAGCGTAGGTGAAGTTCTTCTCTTTCTCGTTCTTGATCTTAGACTGGTAAATCTGCCATACGCCGTTGCGCTCGGCTGCATAGACCAGGGCTCTGCCGTCTGGCGAGAAACTCAGGTCGCGCTCCTGCTGCGGTGTGTCGGTAATGCGCTTGGTAGTGGTGTATTCTACAGAAGTTACGTATACGTCGCCATGCATCACGAAAGCTACTTCCTTGGCGTCTGGCGAAACGGAAATCTCTGTAGCTCCCCAGCTTTTAATCTGACGTACGAGGCTTGGAGCGTCATTATCTGTTGTAATGGAGATGTTCACCTTCTGAGGCTCTCCACCTTCTTTCACGGTGTAGATTTCGCCATCATATCCGTAGCAGAGCAGGTCGGCGCTGGATGCGGTGAGGAATCTTACCGGATTGCCTTTGTGGTGGGTAATCTGCTTGTCGCTTGAACTGTTGAGGCTGCGGCGGTAGATATTGAATGTGCCGTCCTGCTCGCTCAGATAGAAGAATGATTTCTCGTCTGATGTCCATACTGGCGAGCGGTCTTCGCCGGCAAAGGTAGTCTGCTTGGCAAACTTTCCGTTACTCTTCAGCCAGATGTCGCGTGCGATAGGTGATTTCTGGTGTTTGCGCCAAGGGTCTTCGTATCCCTTTTTGTCGTGGTAGAGAATGTCGCCGTTCTTGGCGATGCTGATATTCTCCATGGTGAGGGTAGAGAAGAGTTCCGGTCTTCCGCCCTTGGTGCTTACCTTATATACTTGTGGGAATGTGTTGTCGCCGAAGATGATGCTCTGGGCTGTAGGCTGCAGACTGGCTGAGTAGAGCACATGGTCGTTGTCTGCAAAGGCGATAGGTGTTTCGCTGCCGCTGTTGGTAGTGAGTCGGGTAGGAGCACCGCCTTTTGCATCGATTACGAAGATGTCGAGACTTCCTTCGCGGTTAGACTGGAAGGCAATTTTCTTGCTGTCAGGGCTCCATACGGGATGTGAATCGAAGGCTGCATGGGTTGTGAGCTGTCGTGCTTCACCGCCGTTGACAGAAACACTGTAGAGGTCGCCTTTATAAGCGAAGGCGATGGTTGTGCCATCGGGCGAGATGGCTGGGTAGCGCATCCAGAGCGGATGTTCTTCTGCGCTGGCAGAGAGTGCTGCTGAGAGCAGGGCTACTGAAAAGATTAACTTTTTCATTTGCGTATGTTTTATGTTTGAATATGCGTTATAAAAATCTCTTCTCTTTCGGGGTCAGAATACTGTTTCTTGCTCCTAACGAATGCAAAGGTAGTTATTTTTTGCGATATTTAAGCATAAAAAAAGAAAAAAGTGAGAAAAAGTTTGGTGTATTCAAAAAATATATGTACCTTTGCAGCCGCAAATAAGAAAAGTGGCTGATTGCGTTATTGGTTAGCTGGTTTGCGATTTAAAAGTGTTGGTTCCGTAGCTCAGTTGGATTAGAGCAACAGCCTTCTAAGCTGTGGGTCTTGGGTTCGAACCCCAACGGAATCACTATAATAAGCAAAATGAAACTTATTTGTACAAAATTAGCATGGGAGAACAATGGTAGTAAGCTGCTTATTTATAGGCACTTATCTCTGTTGTTCTTTTTTGTTTTTAAATATATTTTATCACTTATTCCTCTTTTATGTACTCTTTTCGTAAATAACTGCTAATCAATATGTTATGAATTTGGTGTATTGAGAAATCATCCATGTGTGTTACAAATGTGTTATCAAAAAGCGCTAATGTGTTACCAGAATAGAGAAGTTGAAATCCTTAATGACCATAATGACCGTGACCTTAATGACCGGAAATAGCTCCTAAACATTTACTTGTTTTTCAGATGAAACTCCTTTCTTGTCTTTGCCATTGCTTCCGTAGCCCTATCGTGGGTTTCTATCAGCAGTGGACTCTTGTGATATTGCACAATCTTGACCCCGACTGAGTTGTGCCTTTTCTTTTCCTCGATGCATTGAATGATCAAGTCGGAGTTGGCTCTCGCCTTCCTCCCTCGCGACTCGGCAGAGATTGCAAGCGAGCTTGCATCTTTGCTCTCGCTGCTCGTTCGGTTGGCTGATTTAGCCGTTGGAGTCTTGTCAAAGTTCTGAATATAGGCGGCATTGGTCAGGAAGAGAATGTCGGAACCTTCCGGTATTTCCTGCATTACCTTCACCATGAGGGTTAGCATCATGCGGAACTCCGTGGTGTGCAAGTCGCTGATTACATCACGGCTGATGATGTTGCCGTTATGCTCAATCACAACGGCAGCACCACCAGCTCGCTCTTTATGACCATAATCACATGAGCCACCTATCCAAACGTAATATGTAGATGTATCTTGTGTCATAATTATTTTATCTTCAATGTCCGCAGATATTCCTTCTGCTCGGGCGTGATTCTGTAGCTCTCGATGGCCTTCTGGATGGTCTTGTTGTGCGTCCAGGGAGCAAGACGGTTTTGCTCGATGTAGG
>ERZ1026988.448-NODE-448-length-17016-cov-7.359825_pt1 | contig 17016 bp, 15 predicted proteins | sample MGYA00519291_ERZ1026988 | MGnify/ENA primary metagenome ERZ1026988 (study PRJEB26926, sample SAMN06164795) | human gut metagenome | biome: ENVO:00009003; feature: ENVO:2100002; material: ENVO:00002003 | host: Homo sapiens | place: USA | collected 2012 ... | reverse complement strand
GCCTTATCGTCGGCAGCGTCAGATGTGTATAAGAGACAGCATTTTTATCTGTCTTTTTTAAAACCTACAGATATTCAAAGAACTACACTTATTATAATAATGGGAATTCATCAGATAATAAATCCTCCTTACGTGCGATGACAACTTCATCATACATCATCATGATAACATCCTCATCATACTGGCCAATTATAGACTTATTTTCAATGCCATGTATATTATTCAGAATAAGTTTGATGAAGTCAACACCTGCGCCATAGGCATGCAAATAAGCACCACCAAAACGAGGGTTGATTTCAGACAGATAGTATTCACCATCCTTGATAAAAAAGTCCATATCACAAGGGCCATTCAGTTCAAGTACAGCGCAAACTTCCTTGATAAAGTCAAATAGTTTTTGGTCCTTAAAAGATATGGTCTTGCTAGCTCCACCAATGCGACTTTCGATTTTCTTCTTACTGAAAGCGGCTACGGGTTTATGGCTGATACAGTCTACATACACGTCAGCATCACAGTCACCACCCGTCATCAGTTCCTGAATAATGTAAGTAAACTTACCATCATTAAACTTAGCTTCAGCTTCTTCCCAATTGTTTACCTTACCAATACCGACACTGCCACTACCAGAAATAGGCTTCATGAACACCGGGAATGAGACCTCACCTTTATCGAGACCATCTTTCAAGCCTTCAAGAGAGTTATACGTCAAAACTGTACGCACCCCCTTACCATGTAGATACTTGAACATCTCATATTTATCGAAACAAAGACGGGCAGTCCAATCTGCAGGACAAAGCGGAAGTACACCCTTTGCAAGCAATTCTTCACGATGTTTCGACAAAATTTCAATCTCAGGGTCGATAAGTGTCGTTATTGCCTTTATATCTTCCTTATGGCAAATTTCGAGCAGTTTATCAAAGTATTCAGGCGCATCAATCCGAGGAACAAGATAGGTTTTGTCGGCCATAAATAATGCCGGCGCAACGGGACTCAAGTCTGTAGCAACAATGTTTCCGCAACCATTCATCGACTTACGGAAATCCTTCAAAAGTGTAGCACGGCGGCCACAACTGCAAAATAAGATATTATCCATATACCTATTATTTTATGATTGATTTTTGTATGTATTCTTTTGCGGTCCATTTCTCACGAACCAATTTGCATTCTCCGTTATCTAAAGCGTAAATATTAGGGATATAGCGTATAAACAAAGGAGTTAGACACATTGTGTAAGCACCAACATTGTGAAAGACAATTCTATCTCCCACATGAAGCAAAGGCTTATTTGATAATGTAAACAACCGATCATACTCTAAACAAGTACATCCCGTAATAGTTTGAAGCGCCACTATGGGGGACGTTTCCTGATAAATTTCTTCGTCTAAATAACTGGATTTTTTAAAGAACGGGTCAATATCATTTCGACTACCATCAGTAGTTATAAACCAATGATTAGTTTCTACTTGCTTGTGGTCAATCACCTCGCTAACAAAGGTGTAACATGAAGCAACAAGTGCATTACCAGGCTCAACTATTAGACACAAATGTTCAAGACCATTTGCCTTCAATACATTGTAGAAAGCATCACTATACTGTTGATAGGTTGGCTTGTTTGAAAAAATCCCGAAATATCCACCTCCAACATCTAAGTAATCTAAATCAAGGTCATATTTCTTTATAACCTCACATGCAAATGCAACAGATTGTTTATAAAACCGAATGCTACGACTATGAGCCGTTCGATGTATATGCAAACCTGCAAGTTTGACATTTGGCAAGCTAGAGATATAATTAACAGCGTCAGCAAATTCATCTGTTTCATCAGAAAAGCCAAATCTACTATTATCGTTATCACCATCAGCATCTTCTGGAGAAATATGGCTGATATTAATATTCAATCTTAGACCAATTTTATATTGTTGTCCATTATTCAAATCCTTCAGCCATTCCAACTCTCGTTTAGTCTCGATATTCACCAAAGCACCTCCTTCTATAGCTTGTATGAAGGTCTCCTTGGACTTCATCGGGCCATTATATATTATTTTGTATATTGGAAAACCACAGAGGATTGCCAACTCATATTCATCGTGTGAAACCACTTCTGCATAGGCACCAAAATCACCAGCCTTACGCATACAATAAGGCGTTGAATTAGTTTTTACCGAATAACCGATTATTGCCTTCTGAAAATGTGTATCCAAGGCCATTTTGTAGCCATCAATACTTCTTTTCAACTCAGCAACATTCAAAATAAAACACGGAGTTTGTAATGATTTATAAAGTTTAGTTAGTTCCATCGAATAGCGGAGTAGTGTATTGTTTATTTTCTACATGATCGTTATCTATATCAGCTCTCTTAAGAACTTTCATAGCAGTAGTCCATACAACTTGGCAATCTGTCTTAAATGAGACATGATCAACATACCAAACATCAAGCTCAAACTTCTTTGTCCAAGTCAAATTATTTCGCCCATGACATTGAGCCCACCCCGTTATACCGGGACGAACATCATGCCTACGCGCCTGTTCTTTACTATATAATGGCAGATACTGAACTAACAATGGACGTGGACCTATGATAGACATATCACCCTTTAACACATTAAATAATTGGGGTAACTCATCTATACTCAATTTTCTAACAATGGATCCAAACTTAGTAATTCGCTGAACATCGGGTAGCAAATTGCCGTCAGGCCCCTTTCGTTCATTCATTGTTTTAAACTTGATTATCTTAAAAATTTTGCCTTTATATCCAGGGCGTTCCTGCGTAAAGAAAGCTCCAGCACCCTCATTAAAGAATAACAACAAAATAGTTACCAATAAAAGAAATGGCCATATCAATAACAATACGCAAAATACAATAATGAAATCTAAGCAACGTTTAATACATCTTTCGTACATAATCTCTTACTCTTTATAGTCTTCTTTTACCCCCCAAAGCTGAGCCATAGGCTCTGTATCCATTTCACGCTTAAAATCACGTAACTGATCTAAGTAACTATATTGGGGACGATAATCAGGAAAATCGGCAAATGTCTTAGTCATATCAAATGCATTTTGCAAAGGATCTGGTTTTTCTGGACAATATATTATAGGTGAAGGATTGTTCTTCGGTGAAAAAACTTCAATAATACCCTTGATTTGCTCTTCTAATGAAACCTGCCATCCATTACCACAATTATAGCATCCTCCTGGTTTATCTGATTCAATACAAGCTTGCACAAGACGTACAAAGTCTTTTACGTAAACCATTTCTTTTGCTTTGTTATAATCTCCCCATATTTCTATAGGCAAGCTTTTACTAGCTCTATCCATCAACATACGAAATGGCATCATTCTACGTTTGAAATCAGCATAATGATAAGCATTAGGATGATACTGATAGATGGTAAAGAAACGCAAGGCAAAGAACTGGAAGCCAAACTCTGCTTGATAATGCTCCATTAAATCTACTGCAGCATTTTTAGCAATAGTATAGATAGCATGATCCCCTTTTAAAGGAAAATGACGAGGAGCATCACAGGGAATTACTCTTCCATTATTATGGTACTTAGCCATATCTGAAGGAGTTTGCGGGAAGACAATCTTCTTACAGCCGACACCTTTCATCCAATCTAGCACATTTAAGGTACCTATAGTGATTGATTCAAATAAATCTACAGGATCAAAAGCATAACGTGAGGGCAACGAACTTGCGAAATGTGCAACTGCATATATGCCCTCTTTAGGCAATACTTCAAATGCCTTTCGATCTTCTATATCAACAGAATAATAACTCATTCCTCTATCCTTGAAGAAATCATTATCACTTTTTCGATGACCTACAGCTATAACATCATAGCCTTGTTCTTTGAGATGAACTGCTATATAAGCACCGAGATTTCCCGTTGCTCCAAAAACTACTACTTTTTGTTTCATCTTCATTTTATTTTAATTTATTATTGTTACTCGTATATGAACTATTGATTTAAAATGAAAAATTACAATTGAACATTGATTGCCAATACATAGGTATAATTTAACTCAATCTATTCTTAGCCAGCCACACAAACGATTCAAAGATGTTTTCGTTGTAGACAAGGCGGTATTTCCAACGGTTATACCACCAGCGGCGACTTTTACCTATAGCATACTTCAACTTTTTGCCAAGGGTGTCGATTCCAACTGTAGACATGGGGAGTTTTTCTTTCTCTGCAAAAATATCTGCGAGGATGCGGTTCGCCAGAGGCAAATCGCGTTCAAAGGCGAAGCGTGAATCTTCTGAGGAAAAGCAGGTAGCATCCATACCGAAGTACTCCACACAAATGGTGGCTATGGCATTGAAAAAACGGGTCATGCGCTGCTCCTTATATACCTTATATATATAGGGCCAATCCATAGCTGCATGATGCTGCTGAAAATAAGTGCCCACATCCAGCACATGACGCAACAGTATTTCATTCGAGGCAAAATGCTCTCCGGTGTGACGCAACAGAAACAATGCGCCAAAGGTGGGTGGAGGTAAGCATACATGATGTATCGGACTTGCCATACACGTTTCTTGAGCAAGCACATCCATCAGCGTCTTTTCAAAACTGATGTTGCTTTTGTGCGAAACATCGTCAATAAATTTAGCATGATTTTCTACCTCTACGCCGTGATAGCTGAAAGTGGAATGTTTATGGTATTCGCGATGTACCGCCATGCCTAATTCCTGCTCCACCAGTTGATCTGCTTCTTCCTTTTGTCCAAACAAATACACATCCACATCGCCCACGGGCCGATGCTGCGGACGGGGCCAGCACCAACTGCAACCAACCCCTTTGAGCAAAAGCATACGTATGCCGTGGCAGGCGTAAAAGTCGGCCAACGAGGCAATGCATTGCTCGTGTTTGGCATAAAGTTGTTCCATCATGGCTACGCGGCCTATCCATTGCAGCAGCACAGCTTTGGGCGGACGTTGCGATTCGGGCAAACGTTCCAAGCCATCAAGCACCAAAGCGCTCACCCCTTGTCGCCAAGCCATAGATAGCAGCGCGGACCAATCAATACCAGTAGGCAACAAAGCATCCTCCCTCACAGCATCGGCTGCAAGGGATAGGCGCACAAGCCTCAACAAGGCTTGTTCGTTATGAGTCATAATAAAATAGAGAATTTCAAAGTAAAAAAATCAACTAGAAGTTCTACGTTTTCTATTGATTTAAAACAAGTTCCCCACCGCAGTATCGCTCTGCGCCAATGCCGCCACTCGGGTGGGGAGGAAAGAATGAGTAAGTTGTAGAGTGCAACTACTACAAATCACTCCATATTTATTCCGTATTTAATTTGTTTCAGCACCTACTTACCTGCTTATAATCTCCCCATAAAAATCCAACAGGCATTTTCTGACAAAACCTTGTTCAAAACGTGTGGCAATGATTTCACGCGCCGCTCCGGCCATGCGTTGCCGCATGGCATCGTCTGTTAGCATTCGTTCCATGGCCTCACGAAATGCCGAGGCATTTTTCGAAGGAACAATCAAGCCATTCCGTCCGTCTTCAATTATTTCGCGACTTCCATTGATATCCGTCACCACCGAAGGCAGTTCCATAGCTCCGGCTTCAAGCACCGTATTGGGAAAGCCCTCACGATAGCTTGGAAATACAAAGCAGTCAGCGGCTGCATAATGGGCTAACAAATCCTTGCCATATTGCGGACCGACATATTCTATATCTTCGCACGTTTCAATAGCCTTTCGCGCTTTGTCAGAAATAGGGTCCAACGCATCTTCAAATTTACCTACCAGCAACAGGCGCATGGGTCTTTGCTTTCTAAGTTTCAAAAAGGCCTCAACCAGTTCATCAATGCCCTTATCCTTTACAATGCGTCCCACAAACAGAAAGGTAAATCGCGAAGCATCCTTGATACGTGCCACTTGCTCCTTATCGGCATTTTCTTTCTTCCAAAATGCCATATCCACCCCCATCACATTGCCATAGCCCAACACCCGCATCGGCTTCCGGGTAATATGCCGTTGCAAATCGTCCATCACTCCTTTTCCTTCCGGAATAATGTGAGTGGCACAGGCGCAAGTCAGCCAGTCGGTCAACATCAATATCCTCCGCGACATGCCGGTTGATGTAGGCCACACCAATCCGGTAAATGTATGCACGCGTCGGGGTACGCGCGTCAACCAAGCGGCCAACATACACAGTAGCCCTGCCTTGGGTGTCATGGAGTGCACCATATAGGGCCTCTCCTTCCGAAACACTTGAATCAAGTTCCACAGCGACTTCAAGTCCTTCCAAGGTGCCATGCGTCGCTGCATCGGCACCTCGACGCACCTCACCCCCATCTCTCGCAGTCCTTGCAACTCTGGTCCGGGTGAAGAAACTGAAACTACCTCATACTCTTGTTTCTGCAACTCTGGAACTATTCCTGTATAAAAGCCGCAGGATTGGGACACGGTAACAGCACGGATTATTTTCATATTGTTTATTATAACCTATATTATTTGGCTAAACTAATAACTACATTCATATATTTACCTTCTAATACATTCGTCTTGTAGTTAGCATAAAAGTGCTGCCACTGTTGAGCACAATTACGACATTTTTCGTAATAGATACATTTAAAATCCTCCGTTTCTACATTGACAAACAAAGCCTGAAGTCCTTCTAAAGTGTCATCTACTACATAGCCTGTATTTGCCTGCACTACCTTATCTCCTACTAAAGTGCCTTTCGAAGTTATGATGGGAGTGGACAGAAACAAAGACTCATACGATTTGTTAGGCGAGGCATAAACGTGATTTGAACTATAAGGATAATACAAAGCCACAATAAAATCACTATTATTCATTATCTGCAAGGCCTCTAAGTACTGCACCTTACCATGATAATTTATTCGCGTACATTGTGCTGCTGCTTCCTTAATCATTTGCTCTAAATCATCACCGACACCAGCTATGTCAAGGATAAAACGTTCATCGGAAAGCACCAATTTCACAAGGTTCTCAAGACCTCTAATATTTTTCTGAAAAACGCCTACATAAGACAAGTGTATTTTTTCTTTTAACAGTCCTTTTTGAGGATATAACGAAACTTCAAATGTGGGTACATTTTCGATTTCTAAAAATTCTTTCAGCTTATTTTTTTCTACACCAATCTGATTCAAACGTTTTTCAGCAGGTAAAATCAAGCAGTCAACCTTTGTAGCAAGTTTACGTTCCACTTTTATTACTTGCGAATCATACACATCAAACACAATCTTTTTACCAAGCCATTTAAATGGATATGCAAAGAGTGTATTTTCCATGTTGCAAGCATGTATTACCTTATACTTTTTGAAATTTTTGATAAGATAATACCATACATAAAAGAGCCATCGTAAGGAAAGCAGGAATTTTTTACCCTGTCCGTATGGACAATAAGCCTTCATTTGATGTTCATGTTCATCAACATATTTTGCATTTAGCATACGATCCCATCCAATGACAAAATAAGGCGTATGCGTTGCTTTGCATGCCTGAATATATTTCTTCAGACGCACATCATAATCTACAGTCGACCTGTTGATATAACAAATCATATATTAAATATTATAGTGTTCCACTTCTTCACCATTCAAGATGCGTACAATTCTGTTACAAGCCTTACCATCACCATAAGGATTCACCGCCTTCGACATTATCTCATAAGCTTTTTCATCTTCTAAGAGCATCGACACTTCATTAAAAATCTTGTCGTAATCCGTACCCACAAGATGTACTGTTCCGCTTGCCAAAGCTTCAGGACGCTCTGTTGTGTCGCGCATCACCAGCACAGGTTTACCCAAACCGGGAGCTTCCTCCTGTATACCGCCTGAATCTGTCAGAACAATCGTAGATTTACTCATTAAATGCACAAACTCCAAGTATTGAAGTGGTTCGATAAAGAAGAAATTCGGACGAGTTAAATCCTCTCCAAATACTTCATGAATAGGCTTGCGCACATTGGGATTTAAATGCATGGGATAAACAAAGTCTACCTCAGGATATTTCTCAGACAAATCCTTCATAGCAGTTACCATACGGATAAACCCATCTCCAAAATTCTCGCGGCGGTGTCCCGTAATGAGAACAAGTTTTTTACCTTGTTGCAAACGCGTCATGTCATAGCCTGCCTTTGCAAGAATTTTATTCTGTTCCTTAGTCAAACATTCATTGGTATTTAGTTTCTCCACCACCATGTGCAGTGCATCAATCACTGTGTTTCCTGTTACAAAGATTGCACCACTCACTTTCTCATCGTTCAAATTTTTTTCAGATAAAGGAGTGGGAGCAAAATTATATGCTGCGATTCGTCCCGTAATCTGTCGGTTCATTTCTTCAGGCCAAGGACTATATATTTTATGTGTACGTAGCCCAGCCTCAACATGTCCTACAGGAATTTGTGCATAGAAGGCAGCAAGAGCTCCGGCTGTTGAAGTGGTTGTATCACCATGAACCAACACCACATCAGGATTGCAATCCTTGAACACATCACGCATACCAGTCAGCACTCGTGCTGTAACATCATACAAATCCTGCCCCTGCTTCATGATATTCAAGTCATAATCGGGTTTTACATCAAACAACTGTAACACCTGATCAAGCATTTCGCGATGCTGTCCCGTAACACAGACTATGGTTTGAAAACTCTCTGGATATTTTTGGAATTCTTTTACAAGCGGACACATCTTAATAGCCTCAGGACGTGTGCCAAACACAAGCATTATCTTCTTCATATACTTACTTTTTTTCTATTTTACTTTCTAAATTTCAACACGCGTGCTGGATTACCCCCCCCTATTGCATAGTCAGGCAGACTTTTGGTTACTACGCTACCAGCACCGACAATGCAACCCTTACCAATAGTGACACCGGGCAGAATGGTGACACGTGCACCAATCCAAACATCATCGCCAATGGTCACCGGTTGAAACTCCTGCATGCCTTGTTCACGCATGGGGATATCCGTTCGCGCGAACGCATGATTGCGCGTATAGATGTAACACGCCGGACCCATCATTACGTTGTCGCCAATCGTTGTGCCCCGACCGATAACAGAGTCTGCGCCAATGCCCGAATGGTTGCCAATTTTAAGTGTGGGAGACAGGGTTGCATTTTTGTTGATATACAGTCCGCGACTTTTACTTCCCGTAAAGCCCTTTACCAGCATCCGTCTGATGGTTGTAGCACCTAACGTGATTCGTCCATCATTGTTCGGAAGGTAACGACCTATGAGTTGATACAGGACATAACAGATTGTTTTTCTTATCATAACGAATACACTTTCAAATTATCACCTCAACAAGGAAAATGGAGAACTTAAATCATTTATGAATACCACTTAATAATAACACGAAATAGAATTAAATTGATTGTCGCAGCTACTTCATAGCAAAAATCTCTTGACAGCTACAACAACATTATCTTTTTAATAATTGTTCAATTTGAATGGCATTTAGATTATTATAATCCAATAATATTTGCGTTCGTGATTTTAATTGTTCATACGAACTATTATCTGTTAGAAGTTGTTCGACCAATAGTTGCATTTCATCAAAAGAATTTGCCACTAATCCATTATTTCTGTTCAATATTTCGTCTATAGCATCAAACTTATAAGCAACTGTAGGAACACCTAATACCAAAGCTTCAATAATAGACAAACCAAATGTTTCACTTAAAGAGCCAGATATAAAGATACCTGCATTCTTAACATAAGGATAGGGGTTGCTTTTTTGGCCTAAAAACTGAACACTACTTTCCATTTTGTTGTTTTTCACAAAATCCTTACACCACTCATCCAAAACACCCGTACCCACAAAATACCAACAGAATTTGATACCTTTATCAAACATACGCTTAGCTACATACATAAGCTGATCTACCCCTTTTTCCTTTTCAAGCCGCCCAACAGTAACTATATTCATCCAATCCGAATGGTAAGAGGCTGTATGTAAATTAGCTTTTTGTATTATCTGATTGGCATCGAATCTATTATAAATAAATTTCGATTTCTTTTCAGGAATTAATTTTAATGCATCAAATTTTCTTTTCATGCATTCTGTAACATTCACAACCTCATCAAAACGCTGATAAAGCAAATTGTTATATTGACAAGCCATATTCGACCTTTGATAGTCTGCATGTATCCAGGCTATCTTCTGTTTAGCTTCGACTTTATCAAGAACAAACTCCGGACATCCACAATACAAACTTTTCAGGCTTATATTTGATGTATACGAAATGGCAACGTCATACTTACCTATTTGGGAAATAAAAGGACTCAACATTTTCCATAATATTGGAAAACCTATAATTTTTACAACCACTGCAAAAAAGGTGCGAAACCAAAAAACGAAACCACCTTTTTCCTTTGCTTCCTTTTGAGTTAGCGACAAGTATTTGAAGAAAGGCATATTGCCTATTATCTTCACTTTATTATTTACATCCTTTAGATACTGACCATTAATTGTAAATAAATACAAACTTACATCTTCTCCTTTTTCTGCAAGATAATTTATCTGCTCAACAAGTGCTCTTTCTATCCCGCCTACCTTGAGAGAATAACAAACAAAAAGAATTTTCCTTTTCATGAGTCCAGTCGATTATTTGAAAACATATACCCTTCTAATACTCCTATAGACAAGAACAAGGGTAGAGATAAATTATAAAAATGAAAATTCGAACTTGCGAACGCGTAGAAAAAAAACAGGAAAGCAATAGAAACATAAGACATTGCAATGTTACTATTGTTTTTAAGTAAATAAATACTGCGTCTAAAAATCAAGCTAAAGAATCGGCACAAACAATACAGACCTAAAATTCCTGTTGAAAAGATTATCTCAATAAAGTCATTATGAGCAGCAGCTAATGTCTGATATTTTCTATGATATGCTTCATATCCTCTACCAATAAAAAAATCAGGGAAACTGAACAAATCAGAAATATCATGCATAAAAAAGGCCTCTATCACATCGCCTCTTCCGGACCCTTTATCTTCCTCTAAATTTTCAAGCCTAGTAAATAGTCTACTTACATATTCTAAAAAATTTGAATCTTGAAAATAACTACTTACAAATACTCCGATAACGATTAACAATACAGCAACATAAAGCAGTTGCTTAACACCTGATTTTGCAACTATCAGCAAATACATTAACAATAAGAAAACTGAAGATATCGCTGCACTACGTTTTAATGACAGCACACAAAAAACTATAGTAATAAGTAATAAGGCTATATGAAAAGTTTTCTTGTTAAATCCTAATAAAATCAAAGGCAATGGAAATAATAAAAAGTAGAATGATGTTATTGCATAAAATGAGTTCAACAAACTTTGCTCTCTAAAAAAACGCGAAATACCTACCACAAAGAATACTAACAGCATGTAGGCAAACAGTTTCAATAGCTTTGGATTACTTTTTACCAAGCAATATGATGTGATTACAGTAATACACCCTGTTAATGAATATGACAAAAATTGGCTATATGCGTTAATACTGAAGCTCGTATTTATTAACAAACCTACTGAAGAAACAACATACAAAAGAGCTAAATACTTAAAAGGCCTTGTTACATTATTAAGTCGTCTTCCATAAATACAGAGAATAACTATCGAAATAAAAATGAAGAAAGGAGCTGCTTTGTAATTATCGCCAGTTCCATAAGCAAAGCAAATGAAACTCATCGTTGCGAACCAGATGCTCGTTAAAAAGTATTGTATCTTATAACTTTTCATCATTTAATTCAAAGCATTTTTTAAGAAACACAAAGATTGCTCTTGTAACTTCGCTTTCTTTTTATTTACTGTATCATAATTTATCTCCTTAAGACCTTTGAGATACTCATTTATATCAGTATTTTCATCCACAAGACGATCAAGCAAATCAAACTGTTTAAGAATTGATTGGAATCTTGCCAACCCTCTTTTCTTATTTCCTATTGCTAAAAACTGCTTGTTAAATATTATGGAAAAAGCAACTCCATGAAAAGAATCAGTAACAACAAATTCTGAATCTCTTATCCCCTTAAGCCAACTTTCTATTGGTTTGACTACGAGGTTGCTGTTATCTCTAAACAATTTCCACGTCTGCTTATTTTCCCTTATTGTAAACTCAGGCAATTGCAAAAGTTTTGATACACCATCAATTACATCTTTTTTATATTCATTTACATCCAGAACATAAGTCATTATATAAGGTTTAACATCACCTTCGCCCTTTTCTATTAATGAGGAATACACAGAACTATCCAGAAGAAGAGTCGGGTCAAGAACCTGCTTTGCAGCAACTCCGAGATACTGATTGCATAACGATACGCCTGAGTCTTCTCTAACGGAAATTGCGTCAAACTCTTTAGCTAGCTGTGAACATCTTTCTGTTTGGTAGTCATTATACGTCCAGGTATCTTTTCCAAAAGAGGCTGCGTATGCAACCTTTTTTACATTACTATTGCTAACAAAATCAAGATACATTGATGGGACATATTGATTGGCCCATACTTGATCACTTCCTACTACAATAGCATCATAATGATAAGCATTTGCTTTGTATAATTTTTTAATAGATGGTATATATTTAGACCTTTGAATATTCTGTTTTATGAACTGCTGTATGTTTGAAGATATATACAAGAACTGCTGTTTAGTTAGGTTCAAAAAAATATCAGTAGGTATATTCTTCTTTCTGAGAATATGGTGCATGAACAATCTATATATATAGGACGTCATTATATAAGCGACATTCTTATGTTCTTGCCAATCAATTGTTTCAACAGAATGTCCTAACGATTTAATTGCATGCTGAAGCGCATAATTTTGGAGAACCCCTCCATAATTTGTTCTAAGTGGATGGGTAAGTATTCCTATTTTCATTTTATTAATTTTATCAATGTAATACACTTTACCTATACAATTATATGCCAAACGCCTGCTTCGCTTTCTTCCTTATATTACTTGGCATTACCTTATAGGCTATGCGGTACATAAATCCCCGCCATGAAAAAGGCGTTTTGGCCAGCATCTTGATTTTCTGTTGAAATATCCGGCCGTCCTCCTTGAAAAAGGCTTCTCTATTTGCGGGTTCCACGGCTGACTTAATCATTGCGGGATTTCGTAGGGTCAAATCGTCATACGATACAGCATGCAGTTCGGCACGAATTGCATGCAAAGCCTCTGCTCCTTTAGCCGTATTCGCTGTCACTGCTGAAATGCCTTTGTCATCGTCTATCTCCGGCATGATGGACGCAATACCCCACCAGTCACCGAGCGTCAAGTCACTTTCGCTCTTCAACGCTTTGGCCGGACAGGCATAACATGAGGGACGGAGGTAAAGGTCGCGCAGGAATCCGCGCATGAACAAGTCCTTGTTCAAAGGCTTATACGAGAGCAAAACCGTATTTTTCTCTCCGGCAGCTGACGCTTTGGAGAGGGTGAGAGCAAAACCGTATTTTTTCCACCCGTTTCGTTTATCACGGAAAGCAATGGATTGTATCTCCATGCCGTGGCCCTCCAACCCATTACTTTCCGTGACCAAAGGAATACAAGGGTGCAAAACCGAATTTTTTCCGTCGCCCTGACGGGCGTATGCTTGATTGATTTCTTCTTGTAAATAAGTGCGGAACACACCCGGACTAGGCACACCGTGGCAGATAAAGTCCACGGCCAACAGGTTATCATACTCCTTGCGCAAGTACTTTTTCAATCCGGCTATCTGACAGGGGGTGCCCGAAAATAGCACCTTCCGACCGTTCTTCAAAAAACTTTCTGCTTGCTGAAACGTGCTGCCTATCTTGCTCTGGACATACTTCGAACCACGGAACTTTGCAAGCGCTTCCTTGGTTTCAACATAACTGTGCACCACTTCCCAACGTTCATCGAAACCGGCTCCGAACACCACGCCGCCTTCAGATATAATGCGCTCGGCTAACATGGTAAATATGCCACCGGATGAACTTTGCATCCGTACTATTTCATCGGGATTCTTGGCGGCATATACGCCCAAAGGCATGCGCACATCGGCTTGATGAATAATGGGGCAAACTTTTTCGCACAGTCCGCATTCAATGCAGCGCGTGGCATCAACCTCGGGATAAAGGAAGCCTTCGGAATCCTCATGTAGGCTGATGCACTGCTTCGGGCATCGCTGCACACAGGCAGAACAGCCGCAACAGTCTTGTTTATGTTTTATTGAAATCATACTTATCTTCTTATACGAGTTATCAACAAGCCTATAGGTTGACTTATCAACTGCTTTTCATCTCTGTTCATGCCTAAATGCCAAAATGCGAACCCGTAAGCTACAGTAAACAACAAGCCCAATCCGGCAAAATTTAGGACACTGAGATTACTGAATACAGCATGGTTGATGACCCACAAACCTGCTACCACAAAGCAGAGGGGGACAAGGCTCATTTTGAGAATTTCCTTCCAAAACGTCACCATATTCAAATGTTGCTTACGATGATAGTATATGTTCATAATAAGCCCTTGTCCTACCAATAGAGCAAGGCTCGTGGCAAAAGCACAGCCGTAACCGCCGTAGGGTTTGGCTAACAGAATAGATAAGCCCAAACTAGCTAACGCAATCACTATATAGAGCAAGGAACGGAACTTCATCTGGTTGCGTGCCTGCAAAACGGTTATGCCTAAGTTCTGTATCAAGGGAACTGTCTGAGGGAAGAAAAACAACAGACATATATAATAGGCATCTTCATAACCTTCACCTGCCCATAAGCGGATAAAGGGTTTGCCGAACACTATGAAAGCAGAAAGGATAAAGGCCATGATGATGTACTGCAAACGACCGGTACGCACAAACAGATTGGATATTTCCTGCTCATTATTTTCTTTAGCCACCATGGCGGTTACTCGGGGTAAGAACACATTGGATATGGCCGTTGAGAACATCATAAACATACTTTGTAACTGTATAGCCACGGCATATACGGCTATAGCTACTGCTCCGCGATAAATACCTAACACAAACTGCCCGGTACTCCAATATATACGGTCCATGATGGCATTGAGAAATATCCAAAAACTATAGATAGCCACTTCTTTCAAGAAGCTCCAATTAAAACGGGCAAAACGTATCTTGATAGCAAGTCTGTTTTGGCAATACCACCAATTTATCAACAAGGTTACGACATTAAACAGGGTTGTAACCACAACCATAGCCACTGCCTTATAACCAATAACAAGCAGCAAAACCATCACCACAGGGTTCAGCACAGAACGTATGATACTGACCAAACGCTGAAACACGAACCGTTCGTAGGCTGTCATGATGCTTCCCCAAATGCTCATGGGAAATGTAAAGGCTAAGTTAAAAGTCATCAGCCACAGCATGATGCGGGTGCGCTCTACTTCGGTTTCTGTCATTGAACGAGCAAATAAGTTCTCTACATTCAGCGACAATACGCTACCGGCAATCATAGCGACTACTCCGATGCCTATATACAGAACGAAAAACATGCCGAACATCTCTTCCTGTTCCCGTTGTTTTCCTTCTGCACGGAATTTGGCTGTATATCGTACAATCGCATTTCCAAAGCCCAAATCCAAGACGGTCAAATAGGCTATAATGGAAGCTGCTAAAGAATACAGACCATATTCCGATTGGCCTAACATTCGTAACATGTAGGGGGTATAAATCAACCCGACTACCATGTTCAGAGAAATGGACACATAATTTAATGCAGCTCCAGCTTTAAGTTGGTTCATTGTTTTATTTCATAAAAGTGTATTCTAAAAATCTTGTTACCTAATCACTATATCCCAACCAATGCCTTATAGATTTTGGCAGAATCCACTTGAATATTGCAATAAGAATACTCGTCATCAATAAAGTGAAACAAATCCTGACACCCCAGTTAGATACATCTAATTTATTCAAACATAAACTTATTATATACATGTGAGCCAAGTAGAGCAGAAATGATTGTCGTCCAAGCCATATCATAACGCGATATATAATGTTGTTGCAAGAGAGGAACCTTTCCATTTTACTGCTAAACAATACAAGAATAAGACCTAATGAATAAACAAAAGATGTGGGCTTGATACCTACTCCTGAATTTAAGAAAATACAAGATGCTACTGAAAGAATAAAGCCTGTACATGTTATAAATAATGGCCACGACAAACTATACTTTCTGTCTGATAACTGACCCAAATAAATTCCTAAAAAGAAGAACATTAGCCAACAAGGTAAAGGTCCTGCATATATAATTAACGGCAAAGCTATGTGATACTCATTTTTAAGATAAGTATAAGAACCTATCCATAAAATTGAAATGATGATGCTTATAATTACCCCCCCCCATTTTATATTTATTCACACAGCTTTTCAAAAGAGGAAGCACTACATAGCATTGTATAATAAACGCGATAAAGTAGTAAATAGAGTAATTACATATAATAAGGTATACCAAACTTTTGATAAAACTCTCACCGCGAACTATATCTAATAGGAACATAGGAGTCATAAACAAAAGAGTTGGAACATACACCTTAGGTATTTGCCTTCGAAGAAAAACTACATACTGAGACTTATTTTCGATGGTCTTTTTTGACACAAAGAAGCCTGATATGGCAACAAATATAGGTACAGCAGCATTGACTAACTGACGCAAAATGACACTATCATCTATTTGGTAAGTATGAATGACAACAACCATGATAATGGCTATCGCTCGAAGATAATCAAAATATGTATTTCTATCATGCATATCTACATATAAACTATAGTAGTCAGATTAAGTAAAGAATCAATTAAGGATATCCTCAAAGGATAGGCACTTTTCTGTACCTACCTTCAATAACTATTTAAATAGGGTGTCCAGTTCTACGTTCTCGTTTTTGACATTGATTTAACAACTTAAAATGTTGATTATAAACTAGAACAGTGTTGTATTTAGGTGCAATTTTAACACATGAAAAAGTGTAGCTAATTCATTAGGTCAACATATCCAATAGTTCGTTAAAAATTCGCCAAGCCTAAGCGGCTCTGGCAGTAAATAAAATG
>ERZ1026988.442-NODE-442-length-17159-cov-7.871667_pt1 | contig 17159 bp, 11 predicted proteins | sample MGYA00519291_ERZ1026988 | MGnify/ENA primary metagenome ERZ1026988 (study PRJEB26926, sample SAMN06164795) | human gut metagenome | biome: ENVO:00009003; feature: ENVO:2100002; material: ENVO:00002003 | host: Homo sapiens | place: USA | collected 2012 ... | reverse complement strand
TTATCGTCGGCAGCGTCAGATGTGTATAAGAGACAGGTATAGTGGCTGCAAAATAAGTTACTTTTAAAAAGCCCTACAAGGTCTATTCTTTTCATTTATGTTCCATTTTTCAAAAGACAAAAAAATAATCATGTACCTTATTTGGCTTACAACTCTTTTTATGGTTTATTTTTCATATTATTGTTCTGTTCTTAAAAGCAATTCTTATCTTTGTATAATCATTAAACAAGAACAAAAGTATGACAGAGAAAGAACTTCCTAAAATAGATTTTCCGGAAAACTGGCTGATAGGAACCGACATCAGCAAAGAACTGCTCAGCCTCTATTGCAACTATCCGGTGCGACTGAAATGTGAAATTTTTGCGCTCTGCATGGACGGAGAAATTGAAGTATCTGTTAACCTGAACCGTATTTCCATACGGAAGAACGATGTGATTACCCTCGTTCCGGGAACCATTTTCCAGATTCATAGCGTAGAAGGAAATCTGAAAATCTATTTTTTAGGCTTCTCATCGAATTACATAGAACAAGCCAACCGCTCACACACGCTGCTTGACTTGATTTACTTTACATTGGGACGCCCGGTTTTATCAATCAAAGCTGAAGGGGCTGGCTTATTCGAAGATTATCTGAAACTGCTAATCCGCATGTTTGAGTTCTTCCCGGAAAAAGTTCGTGCCGAAATGGCTCCAAACCTATATGCCAACATCCATAAAGGAATCTCCTTATTATATAGAGGACAGAGTGAAAATCAAGTCATCTCATCAAAAAGCGACCAGATTTGCCGGAACTTCGCCCAGCTCGTCATGCAGCACTATACAGAGACGCGTAATGTGGCATGGTATGCCGAAAAGCTCAATATCTCACATGCACATCTCTGTACTACTGTGAAGCAAATTACCGGAAAGACTTGCGGTGACATCATTTCATCGATGGTTATCATGGATGCTAAGTCGCAGTTAAAATCTACTCAGCTGTCTGTTCAGGACATCGCAGACGCACTGAATTTTGCCAACATGTCTTTTTTCGGAAAATACTTCAAACGGTATGTGGGGATGAGCCCGTTAGAGTATCGCAATAAGGGGTAATCATTGCATATAAAATAAGAAAAAAAGAACACTTAAACTTCGTTAGCAAACTTGGTTTTTCTTATGGGGAGGGTTATATTTGTAATTACAAAAGCTATAACTATAAAGAATCATTATTATGAAACTCTTCCATTTTTTCTTAGGTGCACTAGCTCTTCTTGTAGCTACCTCATGCAGCAACAAGAAAAAGCAAGCAGATAACACCAAGGTAAGCATCGTAAAAACCGATACCGTACGCTTGGCTTCGTCACTCTCTGTGCTTCAATTCCCCGCTAAAGTCAAAGCTGCTCATGACATCAACCTTTCCTTTAAAGTGAGCGGCACCATTGAAAACATACGGATCAAAGAGGGGGAAGCCGTCCGGAAAGGACAGCTACTGGCTCAATTAGACCCCACCGACTATGAGGTGCAGCTTCAGGCTACCGAAGCCGAATATAATCAGATTAAAGGAGAGGCACAGCGTGTCATGGCACTCTATCAGGAAAACGGTACGACTCCCAATGCCAATGATAAAGCCAGATATGGTCTGCAACAAATTGAAGCAAAATACAAGAACCACCGCGACCAGCTGGAATATACCCGTATGTATGCTCCATTCGACGGATTTGTACAGAAACGCCTGTTCGATTCGCATGAAACCGTAGCTGCAGGTATGCCGGTTATCTCTATTATCAGCAGAGAAGCTCCTGAAGTGGAACTGAACTTGCCGGCTTCAGAATACATCCGCCGGAATGAGTTTGAATTGTTTTCTTGCACCTTCGATGTCTTTCCGGGAAAGACGTATAACCTGACCCCCATCGGCATTACAGAAAAAGCAAATTCAAACCAGCTTTATACCATGCGACTGAAAGTGGAAAAAAACACGCTTCCACTTCCTTCTCCCGGAATGAATACGATGGTTTCTATTACCTGCAAATCGGGCGAACAGACGGTATGGGCTGTACCCGGCAGCTCGGTCATGCAGAAAGATGGAAAAGAATTTCTTTTCATCTACAAAGACGGTCATGTCTATCTCACCGAAGTAAAAAGTTTACGTCTGAAAAGCGACGGCAGTCTGCTGATTCATTGCAACCAGCTTAAACAGGGCAGCTGCATCGTATCATCGGGCATTCATTATTTAAAAGACGGTCAAGCCGTACGGATTTTACAACCGGTATCATCAACCAATGAAGGAGGTTTGCTATGACAGATATAGGTAAATGGGCTTTCCAAAACCGCAATCTCATCTATTTCCTGATTGCGGTTTTGATTCTGGGAGGACTTTTCTCATGCTACCAGATGAGTAAGCTGGAAGACCCGGAAATAAAAGTTAAGCAAGCGATTGTTGTCACGGTATATCCCGGAGCTTCTGCCCATCAGGTGGAACTTGAAGTGACCGACCCGCTGGAAAAAGCAATCCGCTCAATGGGAAATATAGACCATACGGAGAGTTATTCATACAATGACTTGTCACTCATCGAAGTGGAACTGAAAACCACGGTTCCCGACAATGAAGTAGAACAATACTGGGATATGTTGCGCCGCAAGGTAAACGATGCAGGAACTTCTCTACCTCAAGGAGCCAACAAACCGACAGTACAAGATGATTTCGGCAATGTATATGGAATTTTCTATGCACTGACAGGTGATGGCTTAAGCGACCGTGAACTGGCTGACTATGCCGAACTCATCAAACGGGAAGTCGGCAATTTGGATGGAGTAGAACGGATAGAACTTTACGGTAAACGGGAGGAATGTATCAACATTTCACTGCTGCAAGACCGTATGGCTACCTTGGGAGTAAGTCCGGCGGAAGTTCTGGTTACTCTGAACGGACAAAACGAAACAACATACAGCGGCTATTTCGAGAATAAAGACCGCCGAATCCGAGTTACGGTTGACGATAAGTTTAAAACGGTAGAAGACATCAGCCGTATGCTGATACAGGGGCATGAGGATGACCAGTTACGCCTTTGTGACATTGCACAGATAGAAAAAGCATATGAAGACCCCACCCGCAATGAACTTTTTTATGATCAGCAACGGGCTATCGGAATATTAATAGCAGCCTCATCGGGTTCGGATATTCTGAAGGTCGGTCATGCCGTGGAAAAGAAAGTGGAGGAACTCAAGTCTAACCGATTTCCTACGGGTGTGGAATGCCATAAAGTTTTTTACCAGCCGGAACGAGTGGCAGACTCATTGGGAACTTTTGGTATCAACTTAGCTGAATCGGTGGCTATTGTAGTCATCATTCTCATGCTGACCATGGGGTTCAAAAGCGGCATCATCATCGGAATCTCCCTACTTATTACCGTATTAGGTTCGTTCCTCTTCCTCTACAGCATGGACGGAACCATGCAACGGGTTTCACTGGCTGCTTTCATTCTTGCCATGGGAATGTTAGTGGATAATGCCATTGTCATCGTCGACGGTATTTTAGTAGATATGAAAGCCGGAAAACCACGAATGGAGGCTTTGACTTCCATCGGACGAAAAACAGCCATGCCTCTATTAGGAGCTACTTTAATTGCTATTCTCGCTTTCCTTCCTATCTTCCTGTCGCCCGATACAGCCGGCGTTTATACCCGCGACTTGTTTATCATTCTTGCTGTGTCGCTGACCCTCAGCTGGGTACTCGTCCTAGTACATGTTCCACTACTTGCCAACCGTTATCTGCATCCCTCAAAGGAGGTGCAAGAAGAAGGCGAAAAGCGTATCTATAAAGGAAAAGCCTATGAGTGGCTGCGCTGCGGACTGCATTGGGGGCTCTCTCACCGATTTACCTTCGTAGGTATTATGGTAGGACTGCTGCTCCTCTCTCTGTTTAGCTTCCGGTTTATGAAGCGGGGCTTTTTCCCGGATATGTCATACGACCAGCTTTATATGGAATACAAGTTGCCCGAAGGTACCAACTATACACGGATAGAGCACGACTTGAACGAGATACAAGACTATCTGAAGACACGGAAGGAAATCACCCACATCACTGCTTCAATAGGAAATACGCCCGGACGATACAATCTGGTGCGAAGCATTCCCTATCCCTCACTGTCATACGGGGAACTGATTATAGACTTTACCTCGGCAGAAGAACTGGTTGAACATATTGATGAAATTCAGCATGAGCTTTCTGAACGCTATCCCGACGCTTATATCAAACTGAAGCGGTATAACTTGATGTTCAAAAAATATCCAATCGAAGCTCAGTTCTTGGGACCAGACCCTGCCATACTGGAAACATTGGCAGACAGTGCACGGCGTATCATGGAAGCCATGCCTGAAGTTTGCCTGATAACCTCCGACTGGGAAAAGAAAATCCCGGTTATTACAGTTGACTACGACCAAGCGGCAGCACGCGCACTCGGACTGAGCAGAAGCAATGTGAGTATGTCATTGTTAGTTGCCGCAGGAGGAATTCCTACAGGTAGTTTTTACGAAGGCATACATCCTCATACCATCTATCTGAAATGTCTGGACGAAAAAGGAAATCCGATTGAGGACTTAGGCAACACGCAAGTGTTTTCCATGATACCCTCTTTACCGACCGTCTTATCCGATGAAATGATTGACAAAGCTATGACCGGAACTTTAACCAAAAATGATATCATAGAGAAAGTCATGGCTACAACTCCACTCAAACAAATCAGCCGGAGCATTGATATCCGGTGGGAATATCCGGTCATTCCGCGGTATAACGGACAACGGAGTTACCGCGTGCAGGCTTCGCCCATTGCCGGACTGGAAACGGAAGCTGCCTGGCAGGCTGTAGCTGAAAAGTTGGAAAAGATACAACTGCCCGAAGGGTATCAGCTGCAATGGCAAGGGGAAAAAAGTGCCAGCAGCCAATCTACTCAATACTTGTTTAAAAACTTCCCCTTAGCCATTATCCTAATGATAGCTATTCTTATCATGCTCTTTAAAGATTACCGCAAACCCATCATCATTCTTTCTGTCTTGCCGATGATTTTAGTCGGTGTTGTAGCTGTCATGCTGCTGACTGGAAAGACCTTTGATTTCGTGGCTATTGTAGGTACATTAGGACTTATCGGTATGTTGATAAAAAACGGAATCGTACTGATGGACGAAATTTCACAGCAAATCAACAGCGGAACAGACCCTGTTACAGCCTTGACAGACAGTGCGCAAAGCCGTTTACGTCCGGTTATGATGGCTTCGCTTACCACCATATTGGGAATGATTCCATTACTTACCGACCCGATGTTCGGCTCTCTTTCCGCATCCATCATGGGAGGACTACTTTTCGGTACGCTAATTACGCTATTGTTTATCCCTGTGCTTTATGCACTTTTCTTCCATATAAAAAAGTAGAACAATGAAAAAAACGAATCGATTGATATTGTCTCTTCTTGTTCTTTGTCAAGGTATCCTTGCCCAAGAATATCTCACCTTACAGCAATGCCGCGAAATGGCTTTGGAACAGAACAAGCAACTGGCTGCATCGGTCTATCAGATTGAATATGCCCGACATACTGCAGCAAGCTATAAAGCGAACTTCTTTCCCGACTTTAAACTTAACGGGACAGGACTTTACAGCACCAGTAAAGGAAACTTCCCCATTCAGGGAGGAAATCTTCCGGTTTTCATGCCCGGAGCAAATGGAACTCCCACGCCTAATGGGGGATTTGCCTATTTTCCCGGAATTGACCTTAACTATAAAGTAGGATGGGCTTACATGGGAGGAGCCACCGTACAGCAGCCGCTTTATATGGGAGGAAAAATCCGCTCAGCCTATAAAATGGCAAAGTTGGGTAAGGACATGGCTCTTTTGAACAAGACTTTAACCGAAACAGAGGTGATTATGAATACCGAACATGCTTATGCCATGCTGGTTAAAGCCCAAGAGATGCAAAAGGTTGCCAATGCCTATCACAAAACCTTGGAAGAGTTAATGAAGAATGTGGAAAGTGCACTACGGCATGGACTGAAGTCACGCAATGATGTACTCAAGGTTCAGGTCAAACTAAATGAAGCCGAAATAAACCGGCGCAAGGCAGAAAACGCGCTCCGGCTGGCTTCCATGAACCTATGCCACTATATAGGCAAACCTCTTACCACGTCTCTCACTGTATCCGATGAATATCCGTCGGTCGACTTAAGCACAGCTCTTCAAGCCAACGACATCAGTGCACGACCTGAATATAATATACTCAACAAGCAAGTAGAAATTAACCGGCAGCAGGTAAAACTATCGCGCAGCGAAATGTTGCCTCAAATAGGCGTGCAGGGAAGCTATAATTACATCAACGGACTCGATGTAAACGGTCAGAAGTTTCTGGATGGAGGTAGTTTTACCGCACTGCTCAATGTAAGTATTCCTATCTTCCATTTTGGAGAGCGAAAACATAAGGTAAATGCAGCCAAAGCCCAATTGCAGCAAAGCTTGCTGGAACAGGCAGACAAGAATGAACTGATGCTATTAGAAGTGACTCAAGCTGCCAATAACCTGGAAGAAGCCAAACTGGAATGCGATCTTGCCGATATTTCACTGGAACAAGCCGAAGAGAACCAAAGAGTCAGTGCTGAACAGTTCAAACAAGGATTGGAAACCTTGTCCGACCATTTAGAAGCACAAACTCTTTGGCAGCAGGCCTGGCAAACAAAAGTTGATGCACACTTCCAGCTGTATCTGGAATGGATTGCATATCAAAAAGCAAGCGGAACGCTAAAAGTTAAGTAAACTTAGCTGCAAGCCACTTGCGCACGGGCTCATCGTATAGTTTGAGATAAAGATAAGCTAACGTCACATTGGCAGCACACACTCCCAGTACAACGAGCCATGTGTCTGCCAATGTGAAAAGCTGATGCTTAATCAACCACGCATAAAACAGGTACATGATGGGATAGTGGGTAATATAAAGCGGAAACGAAATATCACCCAAGAACTTACAGATACGCGAAGACAAGGTATCGGTGGTTTTTCCTGAAGCTCCCAGCCATACCAGTAAAGGAAACATCACTATAATGCAAAAAGATTCAAAGACTCCATTCATACAGATTGTTCCGCTACTTGCAATAGGAGGTACAAGAAACAACAGCAACAAGACGGCAGAACAAATCCAGAAGGCTCCCCTGATTTTTACCGGTCTGAAATGACGGGAAAGCAAAAGTCCCATCGCGAACGGGAACATCATGCGCAATAAGCCGCTCCAAAACCCGGCTCCCTGCATGGTCCATCCCACTCCGAAACTTCCGTAACCTGACATGTCGAGCCAGGTAAATGCCATCAAACCGCCTCCCAATGCTATTACAAGTGCTGTCAAGGATTTGGTAGACAACCGGCGAAGCATAAGAGCATAAAGAATATTACCTATATATTCATAAAAAAGCGACCATGCCGGACCATTAAGCGGAAACGCTTCGCCATTGCCACGCACTTCACCCATTCCGCCCGGTAAGGCAGGGATAAAAAACAAGGCAAAAAGCAAAGCAATCATTACCGATGAGGTAGCCACGTGAGTCCCGTCCCATTGCACGCTTCCTTGCAACAAAAAGCAAACAGCTCCTACAACAGCTCCCAGCACCACCATCGGGTGTAATCTGATCAGACGACGTTTAAAGAAATTGCCCATCGTCAAACTCTTATTCCAGCGGTCATCATAGGCATAGCCTATCACAAACCCCGAAAGGATAAAAAAGAAGTCAACAGCTAAGTATCCATGGTTCATGTGCTCAATTACTGGTGCTCCTCCAGCAAAGGCAAATCCTTCTTGCACATGATACCATAATACCAATAAAGCCGCTATGCCTCGCAAACCATCCAACAGTTCATAATGAGGCTTCGTGTCAGTAAATGCAGCAGAAGAAACCTGCTGCATGGTCGATTTAAACATACGAATTAATGCGTTTTTGTGAAAAAATAGAATTCATTTTACAGGTAAAGGCAGCAAAAAGCAAGCACAGTTCCAACTCCCAATGCCCATTTACTCCTCCTCTCTAAGAAACAGAATCAGGCAGTTCCACAACCCCTACTTTCTTCTTTCCATCCATCTTAACCGTCAGCGGCTGGTCAAAGTGCACCCAACGAAGATATTTAGTTTCTTCTACAGCAGGCATACTGTCAAGCAAAGCCTGATTATATATACCGTCATTCATATACGCATTGATGGTAAAATAGCCCACCCCGAATGAAGTAAGATTCTGGAAGAAATGCGTTCCCTGACTGGGGTCAACACGATAATTTGTCAATCCTGCTTCCACTATAACACGGGCTGCCGATATGTTAGGCCACTTCACTGGAATACCCAGCCAAGTATCACTGCTTCCCCATCGTCCCGGACCCACAAGCACATAATGTTTCTCCTCATCAAGGAAACGTCGGTTCAGTTTTTCAATATCATAAGCAATCAACTGATTATTCGATGCCGAATATCCCTCAGTCTTTACATAAATCACATCGTGTATTTCTTCCATTACCCCATGTCCGAGCGAGTTTTCACTCTTCAGCAGTAACCGGTTTTCAGGAATTGCATTTAAGTCTTCCTGCAAATCGGCTTTCAAATCTACCATCGGACGAATTTGAAGCAGATAGAACACCCCACTACGGGTACGCGCATCAAAGTTGACAGCAAACTCAATTTCTACCGGACGCCGCATCTCGTTTTGACCATACTCTTGAACCAACTGCAAAATACGAGCCAAAGGAAACACGTCATGCTGAAGGATATTAGCAAAGGTAATCAGTTTTCGTCCTCCCGGATAAATGCCGTCACGGATAACCATGTCATACGGATCGTAAGTAGATGCAATGTAATTTAATGCACCGTCAGCTTCAGCTTCTTTCACATGGAGTTTCAGCAAATTAAACCCGTCGTCAAGCGAGAAGTCTTCACCCATGTTTTTCAAGTCGAGTGCATAAAAGCGAGTCTGGGTTTCACGCAAAGCAATTTCCATTTCACTGGTTTGAAGTACCTGAGTGGGATGATACGGACAGATACGCAACGTCAAACCTCCGTCCACAATGTATTTACCGAGGCCCAAGGCAAGACTGACTGTACCTTCTTCTGCCAATTCATCATTAATGGGATAATAATTGATGGAACGTGCCACTCCCGAAATAGCAGGATAATAACGGTCGCCATATTGGGTACCCACCACTTCCTGCAAAATCACAGCCATCTTTTCCTGGTCAATCACGTTGCTTGTGGCTTGCATATAAGCCTTGCTGTCCTTATAATAAACCGAAGCATATACCCCTTTAATCGCATCGCTCAACATGCGGAGCATTTCGTATTTGTCTTCCAGATAGGGAATCATATAAGTGGAATAAATTCCGGCAAACGGCTGATAATGGGAATCTTCCAACAAGCTGGACGAACGGATGGCTATGGGAGCTTTTACAACTTCGAAAAAGGCAAAGAAATCTTCTACCAGATGGTCGGGAAGCTTTGCTCTCAAGAAAGCCCGCAAAATGGCATCATCATCAGCATCGCTCAAGGCTATCTGATAAAGATGATTGGTATCCATAAACTCATCAAAGATGTCCGTGCAAAGCACCACCGTCTTGGGAATTACTACCGATGCATTCTCAAACTCGCTGAACTCAATATGACGCTTTACCATATTGTCAATAAAAGCCAATCCACGCCCTTTACCGCCCAACGAGCCGTCGCCTATACGGGCAAAATTTGAATAACGGTCAAAACGGTCACGCTGGAATATAGCTACCACTCCCTGATTCTTACGCTTACGGTATTTTACGATGGCTTCAAAAATAATCTGACGGTGTGCATCCAGGTCTTGCAACGAATCCCAAGTAATCTGACGAACAAACTCTGCCAAGGGAAACATGGCACGCGAATAAAGCCAACGAGAGATATGGTTACGCGTGATATGATAAAAGAAAGACTCTGCAGGAATGGAAAACAACACATTTTGAAGTTCTTTCAAATTATGTACCCGCGCCACTTCTTCCTGGGTCTTCGGATTTCGGAAAATAAAATCGCCGAATCCAAAGTTATCAGAGACCGCCTCCCGCAAGTCAATGTTCATCTTCTTTGAGTTCTTATCGATAAACAAAGCATCCAGTTCATCGGCATAACAGCGGTTGGCTTCTTCTGCCGACTGAAGTATCAACGGCATGAAAGGATCGCGTGCACGAACTTCTTTCAGTAATTTGATACCAGCCAGCGGGTCGGTAACCCCCTCATGCGGAAAACGCGCATCCGAAATGATTCCCAGTATATTTTGGCGGTATTTCTCATAAAGTTCCATCGCCTCTTCATACGACCGGGTCAGTACAATCTTAGGACGCCCACGCATACGCAAGGTGCGCTGATGCTCATTTAGGGCTTCAGTAGCAAACTCCTGACTCTGACGGAGTACAAACTTGTACAGATTAGGCAACACTGATGAATAAAAACGGATAGAGTCTTCCACTAACAGAATCATCTGTACGCCTACCTCTTTAATGTCATGCTCCAGATTCATTTTATCTTCTATCAGCTTGATAATAGACAGTAACAAATCGGTATTGCCCAACCAGCAGAACACATACTCAAAGATACTTAAATCTTCATGTTCCATCCGCTGCCGAATACCATGCGAAAAAGGTGTAAGTACCACAAGCGGCAGATGAGGATATTTCTCTTTTACTTCACGGGCAATATCAAACGTTTCACTATTATCCGAACCCGGCATACAAATCACCAGATCAAACATCGTTTCATCCAGCTTACGCCAAGCCTCTTCCGGACTTGACACCTGCGTAAACCGGGGAGGATAACGCAAGCTGAGACTCATATATTCATTGAATATTTTCTCATCTATACGCCCATCGTCTTCCAGCATGAAGGCATCATACGGGTTCGCAACGAGAAGCACATTAAAAATACGCTTCATCATCAAGTCAACAAATTGCGTATCTTTAAAATAAAGCTGATTTAACTTTAACTTACTGAACATGGTATCAAATTTTGATTTACTAACAAAATTCGCAATTTCCCGTGAATAATCAAAACTTCAGATTTATTTTCACAGCTAAAAACAGCTAAACATTCTCTTAAAACAAGCTTTCATCTCCGGCAACAAATACTTCGGCGCTTGCCGCCGGTTACAAGATGTTTCTCGGCATTCCTTACCCTTGTCAACCATTCTTCAAAAATTTCACAGAAACATTTGGAGTTTTCACCTAAATAACTAACTTTGCAAATACATAAAGTTTTCATTTTGTCAGACCTTATAAAGTACAAAACTATGAACATTAGTCAAATTATGTCATCCTTGGAGGCAAAGCATCCGGGTGAATCTGAGTATTTGCAAGCCGTTAAAGAAGTACTGCTTTCTATTGAAAACGTATATAACCAACACCCAGAATTTGAAAAAGCTAAAATCATAGAACGCCTGGTTGAACCCGACCGTATTTTTACATTCCGTGTTACATGGGTTGATGATAAAGGCGAAGTACAAACCAACCTGGGCTATCGCGTACAGTTCAATAACGCCATTGGCCCGTATAAGGGAGGTATCCGTTTCCACGCATCGGTGAATCTATCCATCCTGAAATTCCTGGGATTTGAACAAACCTTCAAAAACGCATTGACCACCTTGCCTATGGGTGGCGGAAAGGGAGGATCTGACTTCTCTCCACGCGGAAAAAGCCAAAGCGAAATCATGCGCTTCTGCCAAGCCTTTATGCTGGAGTTATGGCGTCACTTAGGACCAGACATGGATGTTCCGGCTGGTGATATCGGTGTAGGCGGACGTGAAGTGGGATATATGTTTGGCATGTATAAGAAACTGACCCGTGAGTTTACCGGCACATTTACCGGAAAAGGTCTGGAATTCGGAGGCTCACTCATCCGTCCGGAAGCTACCGGCTTCGGTGGTCTGTATTTTGTTAAACACATGTTAGACAAAAAAGGAATTGATATCAAAGGAAAAACAGTGGCCATTTCAGGCTTTGGCAATGTAGCATGGGGAGCAGCAACCAAAGCAACTCAATTAGGAGCTAAAGTTATAACCATTTCCGGTCCGGACGGATACATCTATGACCCGAATGGAATTAGCGGAGAAAAGATTGACTATATGCTTGAACTGCGTGCTTCGGGCAATGACATCGTTGCACCTTACGCAGAAAAATTCCCTGAAGCAACCTTCGTAGCAGGAAAACGGCCTTGGGAAGTAAAAGCGGATATCGCATTGCCATGCGCCACTCAAAATGAATTAAACGGAGAAGATGCAGCTAATTTAATCAAGAACCAGGTTACCTGTGTGGGAGAAATCTCCAACATGGGTTGCACACCGGAAGCTATCGATGCATTCATAGAACACAAAATCACTTATGCACCGGGCAAAGCTGTTAATGCCGGAGGAGTTGCCACTTCTGGTCTTGAAATGAGTCAGAATGCCATGCATTTAAGCTGGTCGGCTCAGGAAGTCGACGAAAAACTGCATCAAATCATGCATAACATTCATGAACAATGCGTGAAATATGGCACAGAAGCTGATGGCTACATTAATTATGTGAAAGGCGCTAACATTGCCGGTTTCATGAAAGTAGCTCATGCCATGATGGCGCAAGGTATTGTATAGAAAGAAACCTATTTAGATATTCTCGTTTAGTTGTATTTGTATTTTGTATTGTAGTCAACGCTGCCCCACCTGTGAAGGTCCGGCAGCGTTTTTTTACTCCATAAAACCATTTCTTAATGGTACACACAAACAAAAAAACACGTTTTTTCCTCAAAACAGTTCAGCATGCTGATATATCGTATAGAGTCGCAGGTTCACTTTCAAGGTTACAAGATAACACAGTGACGAATTGAGCCTTTGCGAAACTTGAATAATATATAATAGTAAAACTATCCGAAATGAAACAGTATCTTAGTCTTATCTACACCACATGTATTCTCCTGCAATTCTGTCCTGCTTGTATTTCTGAAGATAATGCTCCTATGGAAACTCCTACCTTCATCATAACAGGAAACCAACAGAAAAACTTTCAGCTTCTCCCCCCGGAAAAAAACAGCCGATTAAATTCATCACAGATATTGGAAACTGGAAGCCAAATTTCTTTTTTCAGCCAAGGAGGTATTGAAGCAAATAACCTAACGCTGACATTCGATGGAAACACATGGAACGGTAACCTTGATGATACATGGATTCCGGGGGAAAATACCGCTTCAATTACCACCTATTACCCGATTCTATCTTCTGATATCTATCAAAATGACGGAACACTGACCGACTGGCTTTATCAAAAGCAGAATATCTCGCCCACCAATCAAATCAAACTGAACTTTTCTCACCTTTTCTCTCAAATCAGTTTCCATATTCCTCTAGAGCTAAACAATCAAACGGAAGAACTGCGCTTTACTCCTTCGGTCAGCGTGTCCGCCATCGAACCATACACTGCCAATATTGTCTTAGGAGAAAAGGCTCCCACACTTCACTTCAAACAAAAACCGGACGCTACTTACACTTTCATTGTTCCTCCATCTGAAGCTGCATCTATCACTATTGAAATTGAATGTGCAGATGGGAAGATATATGCAACCCAACTTCCGGAAACCGTCTTCAAACGCGGTACACACTATAATTGTAACATCTTATACGATGACGGAACAGCCGGAATCAGAACTGCTGAAGATTTTATTGCCTTTTCACATCTCATCAATGGAGAAGCTTATAAAAACAGAAAACTGGATGAGTTTGGATTTCCATCCGACGGGAAAATGGTTTATCGCCTGAAAAATGATATTCACTTTACAGAAGAAGAATCAAGCCAACTCCTCCCGATAGGATCCGTCTATGAGGCTAACTATTTCAAGGATGTATTCGAAGGGAATTATCATACACTAAGCGGAATCAGCCTTAAAAAGAAAATCATAGGACACTTAGGAATTTTCGGAGCCATAGGTTCGTCAGGCGAACTCAGAAACCTGCTCATAAAAGACATCACTTACAATATTTCCGACAAAATAAGAGATTTCGACGGGCTGCTATGCGGATATAACGGAGGAACAATCAACAATTGCCATTCCGATTCATGCACAATCGAAGCAATCAGCCCAGAACAGGAAATAGGAGCATTATGTGGTGTAAATACCGGATTGATTGTTAACAGCAGTACGCAACATCTGAATGCTTCAAAAGCCGCCAAAGTAGGAAGTTTAGTTTATGCATCTTCCGGCACCATAGCAAACTGTTATGTAGCCACATGTACCTATCCAAAGGCAAATAAAGGTAAAGCTGCATGCCTCTGTTATCGGCTTTATGATGAAGGTATCTTATGTAACAGCTATGTATACGAAAAAACACAGAGAAATGTATATGCATTAGCTCAAATTTTAAGTACGACAGAGGGTACACCACAAATCCTGTATTGTTATTACCCCAAAGGAATGACTGCCCATGACCAGTCTCCTACTATCATCACAGAAAATGTAAAAAGCTATGTCGACTCTACATCCTATAAACTCCCCGGAGTTTTAAATAACTGGATATCGGATAAAGGCAACGAACTTTATCCCGACGTAGAGTTTATTTCATGGCAAAAAGGAAAGGATATACCTGCAGTCTTTGTCACATCCGAACGGAATAAATAATCAAACGCCCGGAATTGCAACCATTTTTAATAGAGAAAGTCATCTTATCTTCAATAAAATATTGTATTTTTGCAGCAAATGCAAAAACCATGGAAAAGAACAAATCATACATTTTAGCAATCGTCGCACTGATAATCATTACTTTAGGAACTTCTTTCTTTGCATTCAATGAAATGCATAAAAACAAAGAAATGACCGAACTGTTCGCCGTAGAAAAAGAAGAAATGGAAAACGAATATAGTACGTTTGCCACTCAATATGATGAACTTCAAGTACAAATCAATAATGATTCACTCCGTGAGAAATTAGAAAGCGAAAAGTTGAAAACCCAACGTTTACTGGAAGAATTAAGACAAGTGAAAAACACCAATGCTGCCGAAATCATGCGCTTGAAAAAAGAACTGAAAACCGTTCGTGCTGTTTTGCGAAGCTATGTCATTCAGATTGACTCACTCAACCGGGTAAATGCTGCCTTGAAAGAAGAAAATGAAGCTGTAAAAAACAAATATTCGGCTGCAACCGTACAAATCAGCAACCTTTCTAAAGAAAAGAAATCACTTAATGAAAAGGTCTCATTGGCTGCTCAGTTAGATGCTACCAATATCCATGCTACAACCCTCAACAAACGGGGAAAAGCTACCAATAAAGTAAAAAACGTGAAGAAGATTGCCATCTCATTCACCATTGTAAAAAATATCACGGCAACCACCGGAAATAAAACGCTTTATGTACGCATTGCAAAGCCCGACAATGAAATTTTGAGCAAAAGCGCAAGCAATACATTTGCTTATGAAGACAGAAACATCAGCTATTCAATCAAGAAATATATTGAATATACAGGAGAAGAACAAACCGTTACGGTTTATTGGGATGTAGAGGAATTCCTTGCTCCGGGAAAATACCGTATCAACCTGTTTGCCGATGGAAATATGATTGGTGAAGGTTCATTTAGCATGAAATAAAACAAGCAAACATGAACAAAAAGTTTATCTATACCTCTATTTGCTGCCTTGGACTGACGGGAGGCTTATCATCATGCGGTGAAGACCGCTCTGGAGAATATTATGCCCTCATCGCCAGCAAAACATGGATTTATGAAACCATGCAGGAAAACTATCTGTTTTATGAAGACTTGCCTGCCGAGGATCAGTTAGACTTTTTCATGAAACCTGCCGACTTTGTCAAGGCAGCCGCTTCATCGCGCGACAAAAAAAACGGAGTAACCTTCTCACATGCCGACTCCATTGCTCCTTCGCGCACGCAAAGTGAATATCCGTGCTTCGGACTGGAAGTGGATTATGCCAATACTCCCCAGCAAGGTATTCCTGTAATGCGTGTGCTTTATGTCCAGCCTAACTCTCCCGCCAATCAAGCTGGAATAAAACGGGGGGACTGGATTATTGCAGTAGATAGTGCCAAGGTTTCAAGTGCGAACTATATCGAACAAATCCTGCAGCCTACTCAAACGCACGAATTTATGCTGGGGAAATATATTCCTCCTCAAGAAAACAATGAAAACGAAGATAACGAATCACTCGTACAGGCAGAGCTTGACACTTTACGTTCTGTCACGCTGACTCCTGCTTACATAGAGATTCAGAACCTGCTGGAAGAGAAAGTAATCCATACCGGAAATGGACATAAAGCATTATATCTGCTCTATAATGAATTCGGACAAGAAGATATTCTTACACTCCAAACGGCTTTAACAAAACATCAAGGGTTTGAAGATATTATACTTGACCTTCGCTATAATCCAGGAGGATTTGTAAATACATCGCAAGTATTAAGCACATGTCTGGCACCTCAAGAAGCCATGGGACAGGTGTTTTTAAAAATGACTTATAACGATAAGATAAATAAAACGGAAGTTTTGCCCTTCGACAAGAGCCTTTTGCCGGGAGGCAATTCTGCTTCTTATCGTAATTTATATATCATTACATCAGCAAGCACTGCCTCTGCTTCCGAAATCGTCATCAATTGCTTAAAACCTTATATGAAAGAACGGCTTTTCCAAGTAGGAAGTGCAACTTTCGGAAAAAACGTAGCACAACAACTATTTACCAGCGAGGTAATGCCGCAGGTTGAATTATGGCTGACTACAACTCGATTAAGCAACTGTGAAAATAATTCTGACTATTTTACTCATGGATTAATACCTGATTTTGAAATAGAAGAAAATACCATTAACGCCTTAGGTGAATTTGGAACAGCCGACGACCGACTCCTGCAACCCGTATTGTATCACATACAAAACGGTAGCTTCCCGGCAACTGAAGAAAACGTAAAAACCAACTCTTTTTCAAGAACTTCAAGCAAAGAAAAAGTGCTTAACATAACCTATACTTCTACTGACTCCAAACCTAAATGGAACAAGTTCTATAAATAAGAGGATATTTACTTACGTGCTAACTCAAGCATGATTCAGCATTAGCTTTTAAATTTTATTAAAGTTGCATTGACAATCTTTTCAACAAAATCCTTTGTTCATTTGTTATAATATCATACATTTGCAATGTTGCAT
>ERZ1026988.440-NODE-440-length-17215-cov-13.692949_pt1 | contig 17215 bp, 26 predicted proteins | sample MGYA00519291_ERZ1026988 | MGnify/ENA primary metagenome ERZ1026988 (study PRJEB26926, sample SAMN06164795) | human gut metagenome | biome: ENVO:00009003; feature: ENVO:2100002; material: ENVO:00002003 | host: Homo sapiens | place: USA | collected 2012 ... | reverse complement strand
ACCTATATCTATATGTTAATAAATTACTTATATGTTCTTTTATGGCAGAGTTTGAATTCGTACGTGCTGATTTTTACGACTCAGTTAACTCTTTAAAGCGTTCCATAAACATCCCATAGGTATGGCCTGGCGACAGTGGAATAACTTTGAACATCTCTGTTGCCGGGATACCTTCCAGTACGGGCCAGAAAGAGCCATCATCAAGCCCGAGATCGCGGCGTTCGGTTGCCAGCATGATGAGATCGGCATATTTCACGGGCGTACTCATAACCGGGGGTAACCCGTATTTCTCACGGATTACGGCGTCTATTTTTTCTTCCATCCGTTTATAGTCAGGAAGAAGGCGTTTCAGTGGCGCCGGGATGTCCTGGCAATGCGCTTCTGTTGCATCATGCATTAACGCTTCAAAAGCAAATTCCTGCGGTACCAGTTGGCTGCAAAGCACCGCATGTTGGGCGACGCTGTAGAAATGTGAAAGATGTCCTGCAAAGCGACAGATATTTGAAAGAGAAACCGCGATATCGTTAATAACGATGTCGTCTTTATTTATCCTGTCATAATAAAAATGCTTCCCGGAAAAAGTTTTAATAAATGACATTTTGTTCTCCACGTATATGCGCTGCACCGCGCTGAATTCTGGTAAAAGAAAGCCCTCACCATCCGGCGATTATTGAGTCAATTACGTTTCCATAAATGCCCCCGCAGGGGCATTTGCAGTAATGAAATCAGGCGGTAAAAGTACCAATAAAGGTTTCTACTTTGCTGTCCTTGAATTTCTCAACAAGCAGATCACGAAATTCGTTAGCCATTTCTTCCTGCACTGCTTCCAGCTGAATAATGCGCAGAACCAGTACAGGACGATCGCCAGTGATAATGCTGAGGCGTAATTTAAACGGACGTTCTTTCAGGCCTTCAAACGGAACGCATTTAAATTCAAATGCCACTGGCATAATATCTTTGGTCTTCGCTTCGACAGACTCCATCAGGGAGCGTTTGCCGCTGAAGTCATTGTCTTCAAAATCAGCGGTCTGGTTTGCTTCAATCGTGATTTTACGGACTGCCGCAGCCGCTTTTGTTGCCTGAATGGCATCACCATTAGCATCAAAGCCCACAAGGTAGTCGGCCCAGTCTTCAATCCATTCTGCCAGTGACTTCTGGGAGTTACGCTCGCCGTTAACAGACAACAGAGCAGAGAACGGTGCTGTCTTTTTCAGTTTGAGAGTGGCGGTGTTATCTGCGTGACCAGACTCATCAATAGTACCCAGGTTAAGCACACTGACGGCACGCATATTATCGGCATCGATAAAGCAGCGGGTGCCTTCATCCGCAAGATCTTTAGAATAACGGGTAAAGTCATCGATGCTGGCAGTGGAAAGCGCACCACGGAAACGGAAGCGATTTAAATTAAATTTTTCCAGATCATGAATGCGGAAATTTTCAGGTAATGCCACTGCGTCGGCACCAATCTTACTGATAATTTCATTAACACCCTGAGCAGAAATAAGGGCATGGATTTGATTAATTGCGGTTGCGTCTAAGTTCTGAGACATAATAAGTCCTCACTATATAAAGATATTCAGTGATGAGATAAATAATCAGTTAATTAAGAACGATATTAATGACCTGCTGCGCGGAGTTTTCCGTCAGGTTCACCGGCAAGAGTCAGTAATTGTCCCTGGTCTTCCTGCAGAATAGTCAGGCGACCACCGCGATTGACATACATCGGCGTTTCGGTGGTGTCTTCTTCGGAAATTTTCCCGCGGTTAGTCGGACGAACATATGAGAGTTTGTGTTTTATTTTCACACGGTTCTCATCAAACGGTTCGATTTCCAGGTTGAGCGAGACCTTACCTTTGGTTTTCGTGTTCATCACACCGGAAGCGACTTCACTGAGAACTGCGCCGATTTTGGTTTCAAATACGCCGCCGTCCAGCTCCCCGATAAATTCCTGCACGTTGGTACTGCGTTCGCTAGCCATTTTGCTGCTCCTCATCATATCGACCCTGCAAGGTCGGTTGGTTTCTCCACAAAACAGAGAAGAACACCTGCGGTGGCAGCCGCCCGGGTGGATTGGGTTATGAGCCCGTCGTCCGGTGATGCTCTTCTCTGTTTTGTAAAAAGAGCGGTACCAGCCGGAAGCAAGGGTACAAGCTGGTACCGCCAGGACTACACACAGCATAAAGTTGTGGTGCCGGGGCCTCCCGGTGCCTGGCGAAGGTTGCACACCAGGCGGGTGGGTATCCACAGAAGGTCGACTGTCAGCCTCAACCTTAACCCGCGTGCGCTGAGCCGCATTCACCACAACGCTAAGGATTCTCTCTGGTTGAAAATACTTAGCTGTTATGTGCCTGCTTTTAGCCACATCAGGCGAGGTGGGCCTGGTTATTCCCCAACAACAAGGATTCGGCTAATCTGGATGACTCTGTTCTTAGAGGGGATAATTAAATGGGAGCGATTTATGTTAAACGTTTGATTCTGTCGGTAGCACTGATAATACCGATAGCATCCAATGCTTCTGATGCTTTGAACCAGCCGAGCAGTAGTCTAAATGATGGTGTTGAGACTTTTTTTATTTCCTGCTTTGATATGCCTCAGGAAACAACTACTGATATGGACGCTTGTCAGAGAGTTCAGTTAGCTCAGGTTAGTTGGGTTAAGAATAAGTATTCGGTGGCCGCCCTGAATCGTTTGAAACAAGACAACAAGGATGATCCACAGCGTCTGCAGGAATTAACTGCTTCTTTTAACGCGGAAAGTGAAGCTTGGACAGAATTAATTGAGAAAGCGTCAAAGTCCGTCCAGGTTGATTATGTAGGAGGAACTATAGCTGGCACTGCAGTTGCATCACGTCAAATTGGTCTTCTGGAATTACAATCCCACGATATCTGGGAGCACTGGCTACGATTCGAGGACTCAACTCCTCCTCTTTTGCCAGAACCAAAGTTCAAATCTGAGTAATAAGTCATCCAGATTGTTAAAGAGCGAAGCGTCCTATAGGGCGCTTTTTTGTTGCTAACGAATCATCCTGGACTTCATATGCCCCAGGCGGCTACTTCGTGGGCGTCCTGCCTGTTCGTTTTTGACATTTACTGACCGCTTACGACACATGCACCGTGCACCGTGTTGCAACCAGATTTTGTTGTAATCCTGTAGTTGGTCTGGAACAAAAGATAAAATTAAATTGCGAGATATGCAAGTGGCATTTGCGAAATATGCAAAATGATGGGTAATAAAAAGCCACCTTTCAGTGGCCGATGGATGGGATATTGAGGTTAATTATGTCTCTTAAGGGTTTGCGACTGACTGATTAAGACCTTTCCAAAGACCATGAATCGGTGTTCGTTTTCGCTAGTAATTCCCCATTCACGGTAAATCTGGTTATCAGAAATCACCAGCAGTTTGTCAGGAATCATTTGAAGTCTTTTAACGTATATTTTGTCATCAAAACCAAAGACATATATACCATCACCATCAAACTGATTGATGCTGACATCAACGAAGATGAGATCTCCTGGCTCAATGGTTGGACACATACTGTCCCCACGAACGTTGATAACTTTGATGTGATTGGCCGGTCGTCCGCCGAACATTGATACAGCATTATCAGTTCTGTATTCGATGGCATGAATCACATCAATGACATCACCGCCCTGGATAAGGCCATTTCCCGCACTGGCACTGATATCCAGCATTTCAATACGGAACACATCCTTCACCTGCGCAACATCCTCATTATTACTGTTTTTATATACAGTATTACTTTTGAGGGCAGAGGTAAAGAGATCAGCAATATCAACACCTAAGCTCTTGGCAATATTACTCAGTGTTTGTTCGGTAAATTGTTTTTGCTTACCCGTTTCTAAGCGCGAGATGTTCGCCGCATCTACTCCTATTGCTTCAGCGAGATCGGCGATTTTCATGTTCTTCGCTTGGCGAAGTTGTCTGACTCGGTTTCCTATGTTCATGCGTTTATTACATTTCTTTATTGCGTGATAAGCAAATCAACTTGCGCAAAATAATTGCGTGAAATAACATGCATAACGCGCAATATTTGGAGGGTATATGCAATCACCATTACGAAATGTGCGTAAGGCGCATGGTTTCACTTTGCAGCATGTTGCTGCGGGTGTTCAAGTCAATCCAGCGACATTGAGTCGTATTGAGAGGCTGGAGCAGATTCCATCTATCGAGCTTGCAGAACGTTTAGCCAATTTTTTTAAGGGTGAAGTCAGCGAAATGCAAATTCTTTATCCGGCACGTTTTCAATCTAGCCAAAACCAGAATGGGTTTAAACCACAGGAACAGGAGGTGAACCGTGGGTAAGCATCACTGGAAAGTAGAAAAACAGCCTGAGTGGTACGTGAAAGCTGTCAGAAAAACTATCGCAGCGTTGCCGGGTGGTTACGCTGAAGCAGCTGACTGGCTGGATGTAACAGAGAACGCATTATTTAACCGCCTTCGTGCCGATGGCGATCAGATTTTCCCGCTGGGATGGGCAATGATTTTGCAACGTGCTGGTGGAACTCACTTCATTGCTGACGCTGTGGCGCAGTCTGCAAATGGCGTCTTTGTGTCTCTTCCTGACGTCGAGGATGTGGACAACGCCGATATTAACCAGCGTCTGCTGGAAGTCATTGAACAGATCGGCAGTTATTCAAAACAGATTCGTTCAGCAATCGAAGACGGTGTAGTGGAACCGCATGAGAAGACAGCAATTAACGACGAGCTGTATCTCTCAATTTCGAAGCTGCAGGAGCATGCAGCACTTGTCTACAAAATTTTTTGCATTTCAGAAAGTAATGACGCCCGCGAGTGTGCAGCTCCGGGCGTCGTGGCGTCGATTGCTTCTGGTTGTGGAGAAACTAACGCATGAACAGTTTAACAACACACTACCGTCGCTCGCAACTGATTGCGCTTCCTGTACCGGGTGGAAAAGCGAAGGTGGAATATTGCTATGCAGTGAATGTACCAGGTGACAGGGAAATTGTAACCCACAGCTTTGCAGAGTGGGCTGTGGGTGATTTCAACCGGCAGAAGGAGACAGTCCTTTGCGACAAGTTAACCGCTGGTTCAAAGATCACTACGGAGTGCCCGTCAGAGTCATTCGTTGGGAGCCGGAAACACAACGGGTTATCTACCTCCGCGAAGGTTATGAGCATGAATGCTTCAGTCCGCTCGAACAGTTTCGTCGTAAATTCAGGGAAATAGAGGTCGGTCATGAGCACTAAATTAACCGGCTATGTATGGGATGGTTGCGCTGCATCAGGCATGAAGTTATCCAGCGTGGCAATTATGGCCCGCCTGGCTGATTTCAGTAATGACGAAGGTGTGTGCTGGCCATCAATTGAAACCATTGCCCGTCAGATTGGCGCAGGGATGAGTACCGTCAGAACGGCTATCGCACGGCTGGAAGCAGAAGGCTGGTTAACGCGTAAGGCGCGTCGCCAGGGTAACCGCAATGCGTCGAATGTTTATCAGCTTAACGTTGCGAAGCTTCAGGCAGCGGCATTTTCTCAACTGTCAGATTCTGACCCGTCAAAATCTGACGCATCAAAATCTGACCCGTCAAAATTTGATGCGTCGAAATCTGGCAAAAAAGCGGGTTTTCACCCGTCAGAATCTGGCGGGGATCCGTCAGTAAAATCAAAACATGATCCGTCAGATAAAAAACCTTCTCGTCCGGACGCTCCGCAACCGGACACGAAGACGGCTGAACAGGATTTTTTAACTCGTCATCCTGATGCGGTTGTATTCAGCCCTAAAAAGCGCCAGTGGGGAACGCAGGATGATTTGACCTGCGCACAGTGGCTCTGGAAAAAAATCATCGCCCTGTACGAGCAGGCCGCCGAATGTGACGGCGAGGTGGTTCGTCCCAAAGAACCGAACTGGACAGCCTGGGCAAACGAAATTCGCCTGATGTGTGTGCAGGATGGTCGTAATCATAAACAAATCTGCGAGATGTACAGCCGCGTCAGTCGCGATCCGTTCTGGTGCCGTAACGTGCTCAGCCCGTCGAAGCTGCGGGAAAAATGGGATGAGCTTTCCCTGCGCTTATCGCCGTCCGTCAGCACGTACACCGAAAAACGCGAAGACCCGTACTTCAAATCCAGTTACGACAACGTGGACTACAGCCAGATCCCGGCAGGATTCAGGGGGTGATCATGAGTCTGTTAAATGACGTTCAGAAATTCATTGAAGCCCATCCTGGGTGTACTTCCGGAGACATTGCGGATGCTTTTGCAGGTTACTCACGGCAGCGCGTTCTGCAGTCTGCAAGCAAGTTACGTCAGAGTGGGCGTGTGGCTCACCGTTGTGAAGGAGATACACGCAGACATTTCCCGCGCCTGACTGAGAGAGCGCAGGAGCCGGAACCACAACCAGTTCGTGAAACCAGACCTGTGCGCAATTTCTATGTCGGCACTAACGATCCCCGGGTGATTTTGTGCCTGACCCGCCAGGCTGAAGAACTGGAGTCAAGGGGCTTATACCGTCGTGCTGCAACCGTGTGGATGGCGGCATTCCGTGAAAGCCACTCCCAGCCAGAACGAAACAATTTTCTGGCGCGTCGTGAGCAGTGCTTACAGAAAAGCAGCAAGCGCGCTGCATCGGGTGAAGAGTGGTATCTGTCAGGGAATTACGTGGGGGCGTAATGACGACGTTAACTCAATGCCAGCAGCAGGTGCTGGATATGCTGATTTCTTATCAGAAAGAGCGTGGCTTTCCGCCAACCAATCAGGAGGTGGCAACCATGCTGGGATACCGTTCGGTGAATGCAGCGGTGGAGCATCTTCGCGCACTGGAGAAAAAAGGCGTCATCACGATAAAGCGTGGCGTGGCACGGGGGATAACGCTTCATACCGCTGTGAAGGACGACGACAGCGAGGCGGTCGGGATTATCTGCGCACTGCTTGCCGGTGAGGAAAACGCCAGGCTGCGTGCAGCCCACTGGTTACATGAGAGGGGCCTGAAAGTATGAAGCTGATCCTGCCTTTTCCGCCCAGCGTGAACACGTACTGGCGACACCCTAACAAAGGGGCGTTTGCTGGTAAGAGCCTGATAAGCGCGGCGGGGCGAAAATTCCAGAGCGCGGCGTGCGCAGCAATAGTTGAGCAGTTACGTCGTCTGCCGAAACCAACGTCGGCACCTGCTTCAGTGGAGATCGTGTTGTTTCCTCCGGATAACCGGATCCGCGATCTGGACAACTATAACAAGGCGCTGTTTGACGCCCTGACCCACGTGGGTGTGTGGGAAGACGACAGTCAGGTGAAAAGAATGCTGGTGGAGTGGGGACCGGTTATCCCGGAAGGGAAGGTCGAGATCACTATCAGTAAGTATGAGAAACCGGCGGGTGCAGCCGCCTGATTAAGAGGAGAAACGAAGTATGAATAATCTGATGGTTATTGATGGTATTGAAGTTCGTCGTGATGCTTATGGGCGTTACAGCCTGAACGATCTGCACAGGGCTGCCGGTTCTCTGGATAAGCATAAGCCTGCATTCTGGCTCCGCAATGAGCAAACTGAACGTTTAATAAGCGAGTTGCAGATTTGCAACTCGGTCAATATAGAGCCAGTTAACGTTATTCGTGGCGGAAATAACCAGGGGACGTATGTCTGCAAAGAACTGGTGTATGCCTATGCAATGTGGATCAGCCCGTCATTCCATCTGAAGGTGATCCGTACTTTCGATATGGTAACCAGCACACCGGAAAAATTATCCGGGCAGGCTGCTGACAAGATGCAGGCTGGCGTGATCCTGCTGGACTTTATGCGCCGGGAATTAAACCTGTCTAACTCATCAGTGCTTGGTGCCTGTCAGAAACTCCAGGAGGCTGTTGGCTTACCGAATCTGGCACCGCGCTATGCCATTGATGCTCCTGCTGATGCACACGATGGCTCAAGTCGCCCGACACTGTCACTGAGTGCACTGCTGAAACAGTATGGTATCCGCCTGACGGCTAATCAGGCATATCACCAGATGGTGAAACTGGGGATCGTCGAGCAGCGCGAACGATACAGCCGTACCGCGATTAACAACATCAAAAAATTCTGGTCGCTGACAGCGAAAGGTTGCATGTTCGGCAAGAACATCACCAGTCCCGCAAATCCGCGCGAGACGCAGCCGCATTTCTTCGAATCCCGATTCCCTGAGCTGTTAAAGCTGCTCGATACCGTTCATTGAGGTGACCGTGAGAGCACTACTGACCCCTGAAATTGCCCCGCGTATGGGGATTGTATTGTTCAGGCCAGGTTCAGAGCTGATGCCCCTGTTTATGCAGGGGCGTGTCCTGCTGGAGCCTGAGCCGGAACGTTATTCATCTTTCGCCAGTGGTGCCGTTCCGGCGGCATCACAACCGCTGGCGGATGATCCTGCCGTTCGGGCCGTGTTCCGCAATGAGGCAGTGATCCGTCGTGCTGGTGGCGTGGAATGTCTTGAAAGCTGGTTACTTCGTGAAAAGGGCTGTCAGTGGCCTCATTCCGACTGGCACAGCGAGAACATGACCACAATGCGGCACGCTCCGGGAGCAATTCGTCTGTGCTGGCACTGCGATAACCAGCTGCGTGACCAGTTCACGGAACGGCTGGAATCAATGGCAACGGATAACTGTGCCCGCTGGGTGTTGTCTGTCGTGCGTCGGGATCTCGGTTTTGATGACAGTCACGTTGTGACAATGCCGGAACTGTGCTGGTGGCTGGTTCGTAATGATTTGGCGGATGCCTTACCGGAAAGTGCAGCCCGTAAGGCACTGAGATTACCGAAGCCTGTTGTGCCATCTGTCACCCGGGAAAGTGACCTTGTGCCTTCGGTTCCTGCCACCAGCATCATCCAGGATAAAGCGAAAAAGGTGCTGGCGCTGAAAGTGGATCCGGAGTCGCCGGAGTCTTTTATGTTACGCCCCAAACGTCGCCGCTGGGTTAATGAAAAGTACACGCGCTGGGTTAAGACGCAGCCGTGCGCATGTTGTGGAAAGCCAGCTGATGATCCCCACCACCTGATAGGCCACGGTCAGGGTGGAATGGGTACAAAAGCGCATGATCTCTTTGTGTTGCCTTTGTGCAGAAAGCATCACGACGAGCTGCATGCGGATACCGTGACATTTGAAGAGAAGTATGGCTCCCAACTGGAGCTGATATTTCGTTTTATCGATCGTGCGCTGGCAATTGGCGTACTGGCGTAAGTGGAGAACGAGCATGAACCTTGAAGCCTTACCAAAATATTACTCCCCAAAATCTCCAAAATTGAGTGATGCCGCACCGGCGACAGGCTCAGGTGGTTTAACGATTACGGATGTGATGGCTGCGCAGGGGATGGTGCAGTCGAAAGCACCGCTTGGGTTTGCCTTATTCCTGGCAAAAGCTGGCGTTCAGGATCCTCAGTTTGCGATTGAAGGTCTGCTCAATTACGCGATGGCACTGGATAACCCGACATTGAACAAATTGAGTGAAGAAATCCGGTTACAGATCATCCCTTACCTTGTGAGTTTTGCCTTTGCTGATTATTCCAGGTCTGCGGCAAGTAAGGCTCGCTGTGAGCCTTGTGCTGGTACTGGATTTCATAATGTATTGCGCGAAGTGGTGAAATACTCCAGAAGCGGGGAGTCTGTTATCAAGGAAGAGTGGGTGAAGGAACTATGTCAGCATTGTCATGGTAAGGGAGAAGTCAGCACAGCGTGCAGAGGGTGTAAGGGTAAAGGTATTGTCCTGGATGAAAAAAGGACCCGGCTTCATGGCGCGCCTGTTTATAAGATTTGTGGGCGTTGCAATGGAAACCGGTTTAGTCGTTTACCAACGACACTGGCGCGGTGTCATGTCCAGAAGCTGGTACCAGACCTGACTGATTATCAGTGGTACAAAGGATATGCAGATGTCATTGATAAACTGGTTACAAAGTGCTGGCAGGAAGAAGCATATGCTGAGGTGCAATTAAGAAAAGTGACGAGATAAATGATTTTCGCCGAAGATGGCGACGTAATGCTTGCATTTTTCAAAAAATATGGATAAAATTTTTTCAACGATGGGCTTTATATACCCGACGTTAAGAAAAAGTAGAAAACCCGCTGATGAGCGGGTTTTTGTGCTTTAAATAGGGTAATAGAGATGTTGAATCTCATTCCGGGATTCATGTTTGTTTACTTATTATTTATCGGGTGACTTTGCCTGATGTTTAAAATGTTTTCTTCCAGTACTATGTCCCTAGATACAATGAGTCTGCATATTACATTATTAGCAGAGCTATTACGGTCAAAGTACAGCATAAGCTTTTAAAGCCAATCAACCAGTCATCAAGACAGACGGGGTTATTCATGAAAACTCTCCATGTTTGATTCGATGGGGCCTGAAATTAAAGCTTTAATATAGCTCATGAAAGGTAAACATTGGCAGCTGAAGGGCCACGCAGACCATTTATCCGGCAAAATTCCACGCGTAATCCGGTGGTAATTTCTTCTGCATCGCGGAGATTGAGCGCTGAAACATGAAGCTGGACATCGATACGACCATCGGATGGGGTGATAAGACCCTTGCCGCTTTTGCCGTCAAAGGTTTTGACAATTCCTGTCATTTTACGGGACAAAAAAATTCCTTAATACTGATAACTGGGCGCACTATACACACGTTCCTGAAGAAAGCTATAGTTTTTTGATGGGGTTGAAGATGGCTGGATGTCTAAAATAAACATTGCTTCATATGTTCAACTATGCGTTAATGATTGCGTCGGTTTGAAGAACAGACGATATACGAAGTAGTTTACTAAAGCAGTTCTCATTTCAGGTGTTATTCACTTATTCCTTCTTTGAGTCTCTCCAATTAAGTACGAAGTCGTTTCTGTTATACAAGCCATTTATGCCGAAAGGCTCAAGTTAAGGAATGTAGAATGTCAAATAAAATGACTGGTTTAGTAAAATGGTTTAACGCTGATAAAGGTTTTGGCTTTATTTCTCCTGTTGATGGTAGTAAAGATGTGTTTGTGCATTTTTCTGCGATTCAGAATGATAATTTTCGAACCTTATTTGAAGGTCAAAAGGTTACCTTCTCTGTAGAGAGTGGTGCTAAAGGTCCTGCAGCAGCAAATGTCATAATTACTGATTAAAATTCATAGTTTGTCTGTATACGATAACGAAGAAGGCTGATGCCTGAGTGGAGATACAGACAGAGTGGTGAATATTGGATCTCTTTAATAAATAGTAAGGAGGTCCAATACATGAAACAATGGCCAGCATATTTGGCAATAACTTAATCAGGAAAAGTATGCTAACCATTGTGGTGAAGTGCAGGTTTGCTGCATGAATAGTTTTACAGCAGAAGCTAACTGCTGGCATAGCAAAACAAAGTGCGTAAGTGGATGACTCCCACAAAAAGTACCACAATATTAAACCCGCTCAGGCGGGTTTTTTATTATCTGCTTTAAATATGTTATTAAAATATAAAAAATACTTGTTACGAATAAAATCAATCAAGCTACAGCTTTAAGATTTGTCTGGAATACTTTGTTGCAATGAGGGCAGATCAAAAGGGCACCTTTTTGTACTCTTGAAAAACTGTGTTCTGACTCTTGGGTGCAGTTTGGGCAGGAACATTTAACGAGATAATTACGGCGTGATTTTGAGTCTTTACGTTCTGACATAGGCTTTTCCTGTATAAATGGCCGTATACAGTACACTAAATATGAAAACATATCTCGTATTATTATTTAATATATGATTTTCTTTTAAAATAATTACCCACATTTTTAATGTGTCTGTTTTTTAGCGCCGTTGAGAACAACGTTTGCTATAAAAACTAACCCATAGACTCCGATCTTTTCAAACATATTGCACCATCTGTGTACATCGGGGTGAGGATATGAAATCAATGGATAAGTTAACAACAGGTATCGCCTATGGCACATCGGCTGGTAATGCTGGTTTCTGGGCATTGCAGTTACTCGATAAAGTAACTCCGTCACAGTGGGCTGCAATCGGTGTGCTGGGTAGTCTGGTTTTTGGCCTGCTGACGTATCTGACAAACCTTTATTTCAAGATTAAAGAAGACAGGCGTAAGGTTGCGAGAAGAGAGTAATCCAATGACACAAGACTATGAACTGGTTGTGAAAGGAGTCCGCAATTTTGAGAATAAAGTGGCGGTAACTGTAGCCTTACGGGACAAAAAACGCTTTGACGGTGAAATTTTTGACCTGGACATCTCGCTGGACCGTGTTGAAGGTGCCGCGCTGGAGTTTTATGAGGCAGCAGCCAGAATGAGAATCAGACAGGTATTCCTGGATGTTGCTGCCGGGTTATGTGTAGGGGATGAGCAGTCGCCGGAAAAGCGCCCCATAATTTTAGAGGCGCAGAATGTGTGGATAACCTACAAAGGAAAGCTACCGGGAAGAATTACTGGTTCTCTGAAGACGCCACCGACGGCATTGCGGTCAGAAAAAGATGATATTGAATCGCCCATTGAAAAACTGGAGGGCAGCGTCGCTGATCTGAATAAAAAATTGTCGGTGCTGATCCCTTCTGAAGATGAAAAAAAACGCCGCGATGAGCAGTTTGCGGCGTTTTACGATTATTGCATTGAAGTTACTCGCAGGAATTTTGTGAAGATTTTTGAGGAGGGTAAATCTCTTCAGTAAGCTTAATGGCGGACGCTGCAATTAATTCAGGAAGGTCCGCAAGGTCATCTGTCAGTGGATATGATGAAAAATCGGCGGCAGTTCTGTTAAGAAGCGCTTTAACTAATTCCTTTTCCTTCTCCGGCAACAAGTTGATTAGAGCTACGACTGCTTGCCTGAGTGCGATTAAATCAGCAAAAGTTTGTTTTGGTAGATTTGTGTAATCCATAGTCACCTCTGTGTTTATCAGATTGACATCCTCCTCCCGCCAGTGCCCATCACTGGTGAGGTAAGATTTAACATATCCGGGGATTTGAAGCCGATAAATCCTGATAAATATCCATGAACGTAAAAATCAGATACAGCCTGTCGGCTGCTGTTCTGGCACTGATTGCCGCCAGTGCTCCTGCCCCTGACATTCTCGATCAGTTTCTGGATGAAAAAGAGGGGAATCACACCACTGCATACCGCGATGGCTCCGGCATATGGACCATCTGTCGGGGAGCAACGATGGTGGACGGTAAACCTGTTATTCCGGGAATGAAACTGTCGAAGGAAAAATGCGCCCAGGTTAACGCCATTGAGCGGGATAAGGCGCTGGCATGGGTGGAGCGCAATATAAAAGTTCCACTGACCGAGCCACAGAAAGCCGGTATCGCGTCATTCTGTCCCTATAACATTGGCCCTGGTAAGTGTTTTCCGTCGACGTTTTATAAGCGGCTTAATGCCGGTGATCGTAAAGGCGCATGCGAGGCGATTCGCTGGTGGATAAAGGACGGTGGACGTGATTGCCGCATTCGTTCAAATAATTGTTACGGTCAGGTTATTCGTCGTGACCAGGAGAGTGCATTAACCTGCTGGGGGATAGAACAGTGAATCAGATATTCACGGTGATTTTGCTCGTGTTGGTAGGATTTGTCGTAGGTAATGTCTGGAGCGACAGAGGATGGCAAAAAAAATGGGCGGAGCGTGATGCTGCCGAATTATCTCAAGAGGTAAATGTCCAATTTGCTGCTCGAATAATTGAACAGGGGCGAAGTATATCCCGTGATGAGGCTGTTAAAGATGCACAACAGAAAGCCGCTGAAATTTCTGCCAGGGCTGCTGATCTGTCTGATAGTGTTAACCAGCTGCGTGCCGAAGCAACAAAATATGCCATACGCCTTGACGCAGCGCAGCATACCGCAAATCTTGCCGCTGCCGTCAGAGGCAAAACAACCAAAGCCGCCGAAGGAATGCTCACCAACATGCTCGGAGATATTGCAGCAGAAGCTCAGCTTTATGCTGAAATTGCTGACAAACGCTACATCGCAGGAGTGACTTGTCAACGGATTTATGAATCTTTAAGAGATAAAAAATATCAGATGTAGATTAATATTAAATCGGATTATTTTTAGCGCTGAATGTGAAATTTAAATAAAAAGGACTCTTCCATGAGTCAAAATCCTTGAAATCTTAAGGGTAAGATAAAAGGTCATTAGACAGAATGACACGTTTTATTAATAAATAAAGCTATTGTTTCATTCGTGTGTTTTTCTTTACAAAAGTAATCCTTGCTATGGTTGGTTAATCATGCGTTAATGGTGTTCTGGTTTGTTACAAAATTATCTGAAGCAGTCATTGTTATAATTTTATTATTTGTACCTCTTGAGATTTTCTTGTTGGTTTTTCTCTCTGATATTTTTTTTCGGACCATTCTGCCCAAGGGCTAACTTCTTCAAAAGGTAATAATGATGTCTAACAAAATGACTGGTTTAGTGAAATGGTTTAACCCTGAAAAAGGTTTTGGTTTCATCACGCCGAAAGATGGTAGCAAAGATGTGTTTGTGCATTTCTCAGCTATTCAGAGCAACGATTTCAAAACGTTAACTGAGAATCAGGAAGTCGAATTTGGTATTGAGAACGGACCTAAAGGCCCTGCAGCTGTTCATGTAGTGGCACTTTGAGGTAGAAAATATTACAAACCATATTCACTTTAGATGCCCGTGTTGCCATGGTTCTCAGTATAGAACATCATCTTTTGATGTTTCTGACAGAAATCCTTTCGGGGCAAAATGTATCTTTTGTAAATCAATGATGATTACATTTGATAATATTTCACAATACTTAAATGTTAGCCATCTGTCGTTAGATTTAAGAAAGTGAAAATGAAGGCTCCTTCGGGAGCTTTTTTGCTTAGTGTCTAGTCGATGGATACTCACATATTACGGTAACATTATGAAAAAAATAATAGTTTTTTTTAACTCTGAACCAGCAATGGTAGTGCCAGTGATGACCGGAGTTAACACCATCATGCGTGAATATCCAAATGGCGAAACAACACACCTCACTGTAATGGCTGCAGGGTTTCCATCTCTGACCGGAGATCATAAAGTCATTTATGTAGCAGCGGATCGACATGTAACTTCAGAAGAAATTCTGGAAGCAGCAATGAGACTCTTGAATTGATTTGATTCTAATGCATTGATAATAAATGATAATCATCTTTATCTGTTTGTGTGAAATTTAGACCGTCGTATGTTGATTATTGCGATGTTTCATCTTATCTTTTATACGTTTGCTCCATATAATTGACACTACTGTGTACCAGGACAGTCATAACAGACTAAAAGAGGAAATGATGAACATTGAAGAGTTAAAAACAAAAACAGAAGCAGATATTTCTGAATATATAACAAAAAAAATCATTGAGCTTAAGAAAAAGACCGGGAAAGAAGTTACCAGTATCCAGTTTACTGCACGGGAAAAAATGACTGGTCTTGAAAGCTATGATATCAAGATTGATTTAATCTAGTATGTTTATAGTATTAGCATCAATTTCTCATCAGATGCTATTCAACAATACAAATTACCCATAAACCTCGTTTTTACGGGGTTTTGTTATATTTAAACATTACCGAATAGATATAAATCTCGATTGTCGATGGTATTGGTTGTGTGACAATACCTAGTCTTTCCGGTATACCTGAAGAGAATACAAATGACAGATTATGTAAGGGAAACGCGCTGAAACTTTCACTCTTTCATGCTGAGTGATTTGACGTTATATTTTTAGCCGCAAGTGAAGAGCAAACGCATGGAGCGACAAAATGCATAAAGATCAATACACTGATGCCCCCTCCCAGGAGCAGGTTCGTGTAAAAACTATGCTTAATAGCACCATTTCGATGGGTTACCCGGATGTTGTAATTGCATGTATAGAACATCAAGTGTCTCTGGAAGCATTCAGGGCAATTGAGGCAGCGTTGGTGAAGCACGATAAGAATTCGAAGGATTATTCCTTGGTGGTTGACTGATCACCATAACTGCTAACCATTCAAACTATTTCACCTGTGACAGAGTCAATATCGCATTCTGTCACTGTCAGGCTAATACAGAACTACAATTCAACTACTGCAATGCCTCGTAATTAGGTGAATTTACAATATCGTCCTGTTCGGATGCCAACTGCATTTCTGAGGATAAGGCGTTTATGACTCACATATTTGTCCCACACGCTCGCCAGTCCTGTGCGGGGTGGGAGGGGAGGTAAAGAAACCGGGATATTCATTCTTCATCACTTTTGATTGATGTATATGCTCTCTTTTCTGACGTTAGTCTCCGACGGCAGGCTTCAATGACCCAGGCTGAGAAATTCCCGGACCCTTTTTGATCAAGAGCGATGTTAATTTGTTCAATCATTTGGTTAGGAAAGCGGATGTTGCGGGTTGTTGTTCTGCGGGTTCTGTTCTTCGTTGACATGAGGTTGTCCCGTATTCTGTGTTGCTGATTTGTATTGTCTGAAGTTGTTTTTACGTTAAGTTGATGCGGATCAATTAATACGATACCTGCGTCATAATTGATTATTTGACGTGGTTTGATGGCGTACACGCACGTTGTGATATGTAGATGATAATTATTATCATTTTTCGGGTCCTTTCCGGCGATCCGACAGGTTACGGGGCGGCGACCTCGCGGTTTTTCACTATTTATGAAAATTTTCCGGTTTAAGGCGTTTCCGTTCTTCTTCGCCGTAACCTAATGTTTTTATTTAAAACACCCCCTGAAAAGAAAGGAAACGACAGGTGCTGAAAACGGGCTTTTTGGCCTCTGTCGTTTCCTTTCTCTGTTTTTGTCCGTGGAATGAACAATGGAAGTCAACAAAAAGCAGCTGGCTGATATTTTCGGTGCGAGTATCCGTACCATTCAGAACTGGCAGGAGCAGGGAATGCCCGTTCTGCGAGGCGGTGGCAAGGGTAATGAGGTGCTTTATGATTCTGCCGCCGTCATAAAATGGTATGCCGAAAGGGATGCTGAAATTGAGAACGAAAAGCTGCGCCGGGAGGTTGAAGAACTGCGGCTGGCCAGCGAGGCAGATCTTCACCCCGGAACACTTGAATTTGAGCGCCATCGCCTGACCCGTGCTCAGGCGACGGCGCAGGAACTGAAAAATGCCAAAGAATCGGCTGAAGTGGTGGAAACCGCATTCTGTACTTTCGTGCTGTCGCGTATAGCAAGGGAAATATCCAGTATTCTCGACGGTATTCCTCTGTCGGTGCAGCGACGTTTTCCTGAGCTGGATAACCGGCATATTGATTTCCTGAAACGGGATATCATCAAAGCCATGAACAAAGCAGCCGCGCTGGA